>OGXF01000260.1_pt1 | contig 52666 bp, 45 predicted proteins | sample 1576191 | NCBI WGS metagenome assembly OGXF01 (sample SAMEA3541545, study PRJEB24748) | human gut metagenome | biome: human gut; feature: human-associated habitat; material: faeces | place: China | collected 2012
AAAAATGATTTTCGTCACTTTCCACAATGAAAATGAACTACCCGTGTATAGTAACGTTAGATGTAACAATAATATAGTCGTTTAAATGACCCCCTTGCCTAAAAATGGGTTTCATGTTATAGTAAGGACAGAGCATGATGTTTCTAACATTTCTGCAGGCATTCGCCATTTTCTTTTGTGAAAACGATCTTGGAAATCTTCAATGCTTAAAACCCAAAACAAAAAGCAGAGAGGATTTCTGAAAAAGTATATTACAAAGAAGATTCCTCTCATGCATATTCAGACAACAAGGAGAAATCGTATATGGCAGATATCAGCACAGAACAGAGTTATGGAATAATGACAGAAATTCCAGGTGTGGCAAGAAATTACAAAGATAGGGTATTCCGCATGGTTTTTAAAGAGAAAAAAGCACTGCTGGCTCTTTATAATGCAATGAACGGAACGGTGTATGAGGATGAAGAGGCACTGACAGTGACTACACTGGAAAATGCGATCTACATGGAAATGAAAAATGATGTGTCCTTTGTATTGTATGATCAGCTGTTGCTTTACGAACATCAGTCTACAAAAAATCCCAATATCCCTCTGCGCAACCTTTTCTATGTATCAGATGTGTATTCAGCTCTTACAAGGGAAGATTTTCTTTATGGTGGCATCTCAGTAAAGATACCAGAACCTAAATTTGTGGTATTTTATAATGGAGTAGAGTCCATGGAAGAACGGGAAGTGCTGAAGCTTTCTGGGTTGTACCAGAAAACATCAGAACATGCAGCTTTGGAATTGGAAACAGTAGTGCTGAACATAAATATCGGTTATAACAGAGAATTGATGGAACGCTGCAAGGAACTTCATGACTATGCAGAATTTGTAGGCCGGGTAAGAGAAAATCTCAAATCGAATAATCCACTGCTTCATGCTGTAAATGAAGCGGTAGAATACTGTATACGAAATGATATCCTTGCGGAATTTTTAAAGAAAAATCGGTCGGAGGTTATTAAAATGAGTATTTATGAGTACGATGCGGAAAAAGTACAGAGACAATTCAGGGAGCAGTGGAAACAGATGGGATTGGAGGAAGGCCGCCAGGAAGGCCGCGCAGAAGGTCGTGCAGAAGGTCGTGCAGAAGGTCGCCAGACAGGCATTGAAATCTCCGCCCATATTTTGCAGTTGAGCCGTCAGGGAAAAACAGTAAAAGAGATTGTAGAAGCAACAGGAGAAAGCATAGAAGTGGTAAGGATGCTGTTGGGAGAATGAAAAGATAGTTAAAAATAGGATATGGGTTTAAGATAGAAAGGCAGGAAAGCGACATCGTTTAAAGATATAACGAGTTGTATTACTGCCTTTTTTATAAAAGCTATTGACGTTTTTAGCAAAATCTAGCATAATATAATCGTTTACATACGTTAAATCAAATAAGAAAAATCGTATATTTGTGTAACAGGAACATAATATTTATTTGATACAAGCAGTTATAGTAGAAAGGTGACATATGGCAACAATCAAAGATGTAGCAAAGAAAGCCGGAGTTTCAGTATGTACTGTTTCCAGGGCAATAGCCGGAAAGGGGTATATTAAGCAGGAAACAAGAGAACGCATCATGGAAGTAGTAGAAGAACTGGGATATGCCCCCAATAAAACAGCGGTAAGTTTAAAAACAGGTCAGACAAATTTGCTGGCACTGGTAGTCCCGAGTATTAGAAATGTATATTATCCTAAGTTAGCAAGATATGTACAAAATTATGCTAATGAAAAGGGATATATGATGTTACTTTGTAGTACAGATTACAAAGTGGAAAAAGAAAAAGAATTCCTGGAGCGTCTATATAGTCAGAACGTAAGTGGGGTAATCGTTACGACCTGTTCAGACGAAAATGAACATATTAAGCGTTTAAAAACATATGGGATTCCGTATGTATATTTGAACAGAACCTACGAAGATGATTTAGAGCATTGTCTTAGAATCAAAAATAGGGAAGCGGCAGATGAAGCAGTCAGTTATCTTATTGATATGGGGCATAAAAATATTGGTGGCTTGTTTCGTAGTTTTGATAATATGATTTATCGGGATCGCTATGAAGGGATGCAGGATGCCTTAAAGCGCTACGGTTTGAATGTAAATGAAGAAAAAATCTTGTTTAATGTAGAGGACTCTGAAGATTCTTATCAGATCATAGAAGACATGTTAAAACAGGAAAACAGGCCGGGAGCTTTTTTCGCCAGTGATGATATGCTAGCTTATGGGGTATACAAAGTAGCCTATGACTTAAAACTGAATATACCAGAAGACCTTTCAATTGTAGGTTTCGATAATTCTATTATGTCCGATGTAATAGCCCCTCATCTTACTACTTATGAGACACCGGCAAAAGAATTGGCACAGCTTGCAGTGAAAGCTATTGATGAGTGTATCAGTACCGGAAAAATGCCAAAAACTTCAATTTTGGAAGGAAAAATGGTATACAGAGAGTCTGTATCAAAGAAATAAACATAGTGTTGTGGAGGTTAGAAGACATGGGAAAGTTTATATCAGGACAGCAAGCAGCAACAATGATAAAAGACGGAGCTTCTGTCTGGCTTTCAGGAGGCGGAGGCGGAATCAATGATCCGGATTGTCTGTTAAAAAATATAGAAGATCATTTCCTGGAGACGGGACATCCTGCTGATCTGATCTTTTATCATAGTGCAGGAATTGGTAATAAAATGGGAGGAGGTGCAGACCGCTTTGCCCATGAGGGAATGGTAAAAAAAGTGATTGGCAGTCACTGGACCTGGTCCGTCCATATGCAGCAGCTGGCAACAGAAGAAAAAGTGGAAGCTTATGTTCTGCCTCAAGGAGTGATGACCCAGCTGGTCCGGGAAGCAGCAGCAAAACGGCCGGGACTTTTTACAAAAATAGGTATTGGCACTTTTGTTGACCCACGCATTGAAGGGGGAAGATTAAATAAATGTGCGAAAGATATCCTGGCGGAGATCATACAGATTGATGGGGAAGAGTATATCCATTACAAAAGTCTTAAGCCAGATGTGGCTATTTTTCGGGCTTCAGCGGCGGACGAAAAAGGAAATGTAGTCTTTACAGAAGAAGGCTTGATTACAGAGGCACTTTCAGAAGCACAGGCTGTAAAAAATAATGGGGGAGTAGTGCTTTGTCAGGTAAAAAAGATACTTCCTTCCGATACAATCCGTCCTTATAATGTGATAGTTCCTGCAGTTCTTATTGACGGTATTATTGTGGATCCAAATCAGAGAATGTCTATGAAAACAGAGGAAGATCCCTTTATGTCTGGAAATGCAGTAGGAGAAAGAGAAGCATGTCAGATGATGCTTCAAGATAACAGGAAAGTAATGGCAAAGCGTGCAGCAGCAGAACTGAAAAGGGGAGATATTGTAAATTTGGGATTCGGTGTGCCGGCAGGAGTTGGAAATGTTCTGTATGAAAGTGGTCAGGAAGACAGAGTGGTCCTTTCTTTGGAACAAGGCATTATTGACGGCGTTCCAGCAACAGGAACCGATTTTGGCATTGCCTTTAATCCTGGTGCTATTTTATGCGAGACCAACCAGTTTGACTGGTATGATGGAGGTGGTCTGGATACGGCAGTTCTTTCTTTTGCAGAATTTGATGAAAAAGGAAATGTAAATGTGAGCTGTTTTGGTGGACGTATCAATGGCATTGGTGGATTTATCAATATATCTCAGGGAGCAAAAAAAGTAATTTTTACAGGAACCTTTACTGCTTCTGGTCTGCGGGAAAAATGCGATGACGGAAAATTGACTATTTTGCAGGAAGGAAAGTTTAAAAAGATCAAAAAACAGGTAGAACAGATCAGCTTCAGTGGAGAAGTTGCATCAAAAAAAGGGCAGCAGGTCTTATTTGTAACAGAACGTGCTGTTTTCAAACTGAAAAATGGAAAAGTGGTACTTACAGAGATTGCACCGGGAGTGGATCTGGAACGTGATATTCTGGCACATATGGAATTTGTACCAGAGATATCAGAATCTCTTAAGGAAATGGATAGCCGTTTTTATGAGGATATACCATATTCATTTGCTTAAAGAAGATCCAGTGGTATAACAAAAGAAATCAATGCTCTGAGGAACATGGTTTTTCGAAAAAGGTATATAGTAAAAATGCACAAAGGATTAAGCTGTAAATTGTAAGAAATGACATCTTGCAAAACAATATGTAAACGTTTATAATTTGAAACAGATAAGATATAAACGTTTACATAATAAAATAATTCATTAAAAGCAATATTAAATTAATAGATGTGCATAAAACAGGAGGAGTCATGTTAGAAGGGACAAAAGTATTAAGTTTTACACATTATATGCAAGGACCGTCAGCAGCACAGGTTCTGGCAGATTTGGGAGCAGAAGTAGTAAAAGTAGAAGCACCAAAGGGAGCATTTGAACGTTCCTGGTCTGGTTGTAATACCTATCCCGGTGGAGTGAGCATGTTTTTTCTTTTAGGAAATCGAAACCAGACGGCTATTTCCATTAATTTAAAAAGTCCTGAAGGGAAAAAAATTATTTATGAACTGGTAAAAGAATATGACGTAGTGATTGAAAACTTTCGTGCTGGTGTTATGGAAAAGCTGGGGCTTGGATATGAGGATCTAAGGAAGGTTAATCCGAAATTGATCTATTGTTCCTGTTCCGGATATGGTTCTTCTGGTCCTTATGTAGATGCCAAGAAGCCAGGGCAGGACTTGCTGATCCAGAGTATGAGCGGTCTGGTTTCATTGACTGGTTCCAATCCGGATATTCCATCTCCAGTGGGAACACCGATTGTTGATCAACATGGAGCTGTTTTGGCAGCATTAGGTATTACAGCTTCTATCTTAGACAGGGAAAGAACGGGAAAAGGTCATAAAGTAGAAGCAAGTCTTTTAGGTTCAGCATTGGATCTTCAGCAGGAAGCATTGGGATACTACATGAATGGAGGCCAGTTTACAGAACGTCCTTCGACTGGTTTAAGTACCCGCCTGCATCAGTCACCATATGGTGTTTACCAGACAAAAGATGGTTGCCTGACACTGGGAGCAACTTCTGTAGATAAACTGCAGGTCATGTTTACACCAGGTTGTATGGATGGTTATACCGAAGAAGATCAGATGTTTAAGCGCATTGAGTTTGACCAGATCGTTTGCCAGGAAATGAAGAAAAAAACTACAGCAGAGTGGATGAAAATCTTTGATGAACATGGAATCTGGTATGCACCGGTTAATGACTACGATACTATGTTAGAAGATCCTCAGGTAAAATACAATAACAATATTCTCACCATGCATCATCCGGTAGCAGGAGATGTACGGGTAGTAGGACATGCAAATAAATACGATGGAAAGAACATTGAGATACGCAAACTTCCTCCTAAATTAGGAGAAAGCACCCAGGAGATTCTTAAAAAACTGGGATATTCAGAAGAAACCATCAAAAAATACAAGGAAAACGGAATTGTTAACTGGGAATAATGAAAATTGAATTGGAAAAATCTAGAAAGGGCTATTTTATGGAAGCATATCAGAATAAATTATTATTAGTAGAAGTAAAAGACAATGTTGCGCTGGTTACATTAAATAATCCGCCATTAAATATTCTTACACTGGAAGTAAGTGCTGAAATGCGAGACACTTTTCACAAATTGGAAGAGGATGAAGATGTAAGAGTAATCGTTCTCAGAGGTTCTGGTCAGAAAGCTTTCTGTGTAGGCGCAGATATTAAAGAATTTCCAAAAGTATGGGATGATGTGATCGGAAAGAAGCTGATGAATGAAAATTTGGCTATTGATGCAATTGAACTGTTAGATAAGCCAGTGATCGCAGCTTTGGAAGGGAATACACTGGGGGGCGGTTGCGAGATTGCTATGGCGGCAGATATCCGTATTATGAGTGAGACAGGACACATTGGTTTGCCGGAGATTAACCTGGGCGTGTTTCCTGGAAGTGGTGGTCTGTTCCGTCTGGCAAGATATGTAGGTGTTGCAAAAGCCTATGAATTACTGTATACAGGACATATTATGGATGCACAAGAAGCATTAGGCTGTGGACTGGTAAATCATTTGGCGCCGGAAGGAAAGACAGAAGAAAAAGCGATGGAATTGGCTAAAGTAATTGCTGGAAAGCCATTTGAAGCCATTAAGCTTATCCGAAAAGGTGTAAGAGCAATGTGGCAGAAAACTACAGCAGAAAACTTTCGTCCGAATCTGGAATTCAGTCGTACCGTATTCCAGACACCAGACTGCGCAGAAGGAGTAGATGCTTTTATCCATAAAAGACAGCCAGAATTTGGAAAGAAAAAAGCATAATACCTGGAGGTCACAACGTATGGAGTATTTAAAAATAAAAACAGACGTACTGATCATTGGTGGAGGCGGAGCGGGACTGCGGGCAGCTGTTGCCGCAGCAGACTGTGGCGCACAGGTTATTCTTGTAAGTAAACGGAAAGTGGGAATCGCAGGAGCCACGGCATTCCCTGTTGCTGAAATGGCAGGATATAATGCTGGTGATATCCGCATTCCCGGTGATACCCAGTCTCATTATGAAGATATTATGAAAGCAGCCCAAGGAATGGCAGATCCTAAACTGGCAGCCATTACAGCAGCAAATGCCCCGGGAACCATTTCCAAACTGGAAGAATGGGGGGTAGAATTTGAACACGTAGAAGAAGATTATTATATCTTCAAGAGTTGTTTTTCTGATAGCCCACGCACTCATGTGATCAAAGGACACGGAGAACCGATCATTAAGGCTTTAATGAAGCAGATAGAGCTGCGAAAAGAAAATATTAAGATCATGGATGATGTGACTATTCTGCGTCTGGTAAAGGAAAATGAATGTGTTTGCGGTGCTATTGGATGCAGAAAAGAAAATCTGCTGAAGATAGAAGCTGGGGCAGTAATTATGGCAACCGGTGGCTGCGGACAGGCTTTTGCTAGAAATATGAATCCAGTTGATATTACTGGAGATGGATATGCAATGGCATATGAGATAGGAGCAGAGCTTACCAATATGGAGTTCATGCAGATCGGAATGGGATTTTCCTGGCCGGTAGTGAATATTTTTAACGGTTATATCTGGGAAGGGAAACCTTCACTCAAAGACAAAGATGGGAATGATATTTTTGAAAATGTACTTCCAGAAGACCTCACCAAAGAAGATGTGATGCATGAGCATCGGAAACATTTTCCATTTTCCAGTAGTGACAGTTCCCAGTATCTGGAAATTGCAGTGCAGAGAGCCATTCGTTCGGGGAAAGGAACAGACCATGGTGGTGTTCATATTGATTTAAGCTGTATGACAGACGAATATGTAAATTCATTAAAAGATGACTGTGGTATCCATCATATGTGGCCTATTGCCAGAGATTACATGAAGACGAAGGGTGTGGATCTTTTAAAAGACCATAATGTAGAAGTAGCTGTATATGCTCACGCGGTCAACGGTGGTATCCGGATTGATGAAAATGCCATGTCTAGTGTAGAAGGTTTATTTGCAGCAGGAGAATGTGCCGGCGGACCTCATGGTGCAGACCGGTTAGGTGGAAATATGATGGTTACCTGTCAGGTATACGGTGAGATTGCCGGTACTAAGGCAGCGGAATACGCAATCAGAAATGAAGGACAGCAATTAGGTTTAAGTGCAGTTAGTACAGAGGAAAGTGATTGGAAGACTGGTGCTGTAGAAGACACAATACTTTATAAAAAAGCGGATTTGGAAAGTATCAAAGCAAAAATGCGAGATGCAGCTCAGATGTATCTGTTAGTGGATCGTGATGAAGAAGGATTATCAGAATATATCCATATAGCAGAAATATTAAAGAAACAAATCGAGAACGCACCAACAGGGCAGATTGTATCTGAAAATGTAAACGTTTATCATGCCTTGATTGCAACAGAATTGATGGCGGAAAGTGCTAGAAAGAGAAAAGAAAGCCGTGGGTCTCATCAACGTAGGGATTATCCGAAGAAAAATGAAGCTTACAGTCAACCTATTATTATAAAAAAGCAACTGTAAAATAAAAGCAGTTGTAAAAAGTATAAAAAACAAAAAGGAGAAGAAAGATTATGAGGAAAAAAGCGTTAGCAGCATTATTAGCAGCAGCCATGCTGGCAGTTACAGGATGCAGTGGTATGCCAGGAATGGGAACTACCAATGCACCAGCAACCAAAGCAGGGGATGAAAAAGCAGCCGATGCAGGCAGTGAAGCAAATGCAGGAAGTAATGATACGGTTTATGAGTTAAAAATCCACACTTCCCAGACAGAACAGGCGCTGATCACCAGAAACTACCAGAAACTGGCAGATACAGTGAATGAAAAATCCGACGGCAGATTAAGTGTTAAAGTATTTCCGGCTGGACAGCTTGGAGCAGATGAGGATGTTATTGAGCAGGCAATCCAGGGCGTAAATGTAGCAGTTAATACAGATGCTGCACGTATGGGACAGTATGTAAAGGATTTTTCCATTTTCATGATGGCATATTTTGTTGATAATTATGATGAAGGTTATGCGGTAACCCAGACAGAAACCTTTAAGAACTGGGAAAAGGAACTGGAAGAAAAACATGGTATCAAGATCTTATCATTCAGCTTTTATGATGGGCCAAGACATTTTATGACCAACAAACCAATCAACACTCCAGATGATTTAAAGGGACAGCGTATCCGTACCATTGGACAGGAAGTTTGTACCGAATCTTTAGCAGCTATGGGTGCAACTCCAATCTCCATGTCCTGGGGCGAAGTTTACAATGGTATCCAGTCTAAAGCATTAGACGGCTGTGAAGCACAGAATACATCTACTTTCCCATCCAAGATCTATGAAGTATGCAACACTCAGTCTAAGACAGGTCATTTCCAGTTAATGCAGGGTCTGATCTGTGGTAAGAAATGGTTTGACAGTCTTCCAGAAGATCTGCAGACTTTATTAACAGAAACAGCACAGGAAATTGGTAAAGAAACAGCAGCAGATGTTATGAAGGAAGCGGATGAAGCTGAGCAGCAGATGAAAGATGCAGGTCTGACTGTAATTGAACCAGATGTACAGCCTTTTAAGGATGCAGTAGAGCCTGTTTATGAGAAGCTTGGCTTTGCGGAGTTAAGGCAGCAGATATATAAAGAGATTGGAAAAACAGAGTAATATTTAAAGTAAAGATGTAAGAGAAAGTACCGGATTTATTGCAAACAGCTTTGCATCAGTTCGGACCAGAAAGAAGGGGATCTAAGCGTATGAAACATATTTCAACTTTTGTTTTACGGATAGAAGAAGTATTGGCTGGTGCAATGCTGATCGCAATATCTGCTCTGGTATTTTTATCAGCAATTGCCAGGACCATTGGTATGCCCATTAATTGGGCACAGGATATTTCCCTGTTATTTTTTGCATGGCTTACCTTTATTGGTGCTGATATTGTAGCAAAAACAGGAAATTTGATCCGCATTGACATGCTGGAAAAGCGGTTTCCAAAACCAGTCAGAAAGACACTGGCATTGATTTTTGACGTAGCCATGCTTCTGTTTTTGCTTATTCTTATTGTATACGGGTTTTTACTGGTATCACAAAGCTGGTACAGAAGTTTCCAGACTTTAAAAATGAGTTATGCATGGTGTACATTATCAGTACCTGTAGGTGCATTGCTTTTAATTTTTACCATTGGCAGTAAGTTTATAAAAGATATCAGAACACCGATGATAGAATGGGGGAATAACTGATGCTGGGTGCGATAGGATTTTTCTTAGTGATATTATTTTTAGGCATGCCGGTGGCATTTGCCATTGCAGTTTCCGGTTTTGCATTTTTCTTAACAAGACCTGAGATTCCATGGACCATTTTGGTACAGCGTTCTTTGTCTACTACGCAGTCCTTTACCATGCTGGCGATTCCACTGTTCATTTTTGCAGGAAACCTGATGAATAATACCGGTATCACTTCACGACTGGTAAAGTTGGCAAATGTATTGACCGGACACATGTATGGTTCCATTGGTCAGGTATCAGTTGTGCTTTCTACTTTAATGGGTGGTGTATCTGGTTCTGCAGTTGCTGATGCAGCTATGGAGTGCCGTATCCTGGGACCAGAGATGACTCAGAGAGGTTATGCACCAGGATGGGCAGCAGCAGTCAATTGTCTGTCCGGATTGATCGTAGCAACAATTCCTCCTTCCATGGGATTAATCCTTTATGGAACAGTAGGTGAAGTTTCCATTGGACGTCTGTTTGTAGCTGGTTTTGTACCAGGTATCATTATGTGTATCCTGATGATGGGGGCAACTTCCTGGTCCGCCCGTCACTATGGCTATAAACCGGATCATGAAAAGCCTTCATCTGCAGCCGAGATTGGAAAAGCCTGCATCGAAAGTATCTGGGCGTTAATGTTCCCGGTACTGCTTATCATCTTTATCCGCTTTGGTGTTATGACTCCTTCAGAGTCTGGTGCATTTGCAGTATTCTATGCATTATTTGTAGGAATCTTTATCTATAAAGAACTAGATATGAAGAAATTTAAAGAATGCCTGGTAAGCAGTGTAAAGGACCTTTCAGTTACTACTATGATCCTTGCGTTCTCTGGTATTTTCAGTTATGGAGTTGTATTTGATCAGCTGCCGGCAACTCTTACTAACATCCTGATCGCAGTGACTAGTAATAAATACCTCCTTCTCTTCTTGGTCATCTTAATGCTGGTAGCTTTTGGTATGTTTATGGAGACAACGGTTATTACCCTGATCTGTACACCGATTCTGGTACCGCTGATCCAGAAGTATGGCATTGATCCGGTTCACTTCGGCATCATCATGATGACGGTTGTAACCATGGGATGCTCCACACCGCCTGTTGGTGTAGCCCTTTATACCTGTTCAAATATCATGGGGTGCTCGGTAGAAGAAACTACAAAATACTCAATTCCTTATTTTGTAGCGATTCTTGGAACACTGGCCGTGTGTATTTTCTTACCGCAGGTGGTTCTGTTCCTGCCAAATCTTGTATATGGAGGCGCAGGTTTTTAAATGTAATATGTAAAATATTCCTTTGCAGTTAAGTATCAAAGGCTCTTCTATAAAAATCGGAGCTGGCTGCGGGCAATGTCATTAAGCTATGATGACGAATCAAGATCTCAGTATTAGAAATAATATTGGGATCTTTTTATTTATTTTGCAGTTCTTACAGCTATCTGGATGGCTTCTGCCATTACCTCCGCAGCCAGCGTTCCCGCCATATTTACATCAGCCACGATTCTGGGGCCACAGGAGGCTGCATAGATAGAATCACCGTCTGCCATAGTTCCTACAGGATTGATGCAGCGGGAATAGGCACTTCGGGTCATAGATGCGATCTTATTTAATTCCGCTTTGGAGAAATCTCCATTTGTGATAATGGCACCAATGGTAGTGTTGGAATTTTTGAAAGAGAAAAGATCTGTCTGCTGACTCAGTTTATAAAGCTCTTTTCTGGAGTCTGCAAATCCATCCATACCAGGAAGTTTCGGTCCTGCGATCTTTTCTCCGGTAGATGGATCATAAATATCGCCTAAAGCATTTAAAACAACAACGGCGGCAACTTTAAGATTTCCAGCGCTGACTGCATAGATGCCAAGACCAGTTTTTGCGGCATATTCCCGGCCACAGATCTTTCCTACGCTGGCTCCTGTTCCAGCACCGATGATGCCGCATTTGGGCTGGTTCTTTTCCGCATCTTCACATGCAGTATATCCCATGACAGCATCCGGTCGCACATCTGCCCGACCGATCCCAAGGTCATAGATGCAGGACTGGCATACTAACGGCACTTTTGCAAAGCCGGTATCATAGCCGATCCCATGTTCTTCCAGATAGCGCATTACGCCGTCACTGGCTGCCAGGCCAAAAGCAGATCCACCAGAAAAAACAATGGCATTAATGGGATTATCAGCAGTAACAGGAGAGGTAAGAGGTGTTTCTCTAGATGCCGGGCCGCCGCCGCTGATATCGCAGCCAGCTTTGGCACCTTCATCAAAGCGTAAAACGGTAACACCGGTCATGGCGTTCAGATCCTGGGCATTTCCAATACGAAGCCCTTCAATCTCAGTAATGGAAATTTCTTTTAAAGGTGGAAATAATTTCATAATAAACAGATCTCCCTATAAATCTTTGTATAATATTTTTCCCGGACAAAACTGCCCGGGAAAATGTACTTACATGTTATATTTATTATCTTTTTAATGCAGCTGCCAGTGCCCTGGAAACAGCGCTTCCGATAATGGTGCATGCAATTGCTTCAATAGCGCCCTGAACGCCTACGAACAGGATAACAAAAAACAGTGGATTGGAAGTTCCAAGACCGGAAGCAATATTTTGGATGTAATCTGTATTGAAGAAGAACATTACCAGGGAACTCATAAACAGCAGTGTATTTAACAGTGGGCAGGCAAGACTTGCAATGATAAATGCTCCATTTTTGAAAACTTTCTTAAGTGCAGCAAAGATCAGGCCGCACAGCCAGCCTTCCAGGATACGAGGAACCAGTACGGTAAATAAAAGACCGAATGGATTGATCTGTAGTAAAGCTGCACTGAAGGCAGAACCACCGGTAAGAGCCATAATGGCACTGGTCAGACCGAAAGCGCCGCCGCAGATGGCACCGGCTGTTGGACCAAGGATAATGGCACCTACAGCTACAGGCACTGTTAAAAATGTAATGGTAAGTCCCGGAGTGCGCAGATAACCAAGAGGTGAAAATGCCATGACAAAAATAATGGCAACCATAAGGGCTAATTTCACCATAAAAGTGGTCCGTGAATGGGACATCTCAGAAGTTACTGGGTTTGCAGTTGTTGTTTTCATTGTGTTCTCCTTTTCGCTGATAAAACGGCATAAGGCAGAAGCATTTGGCTTCAACTTACCGTGTTCCCCTGTTTTTCAGCTTTCATTTAGTTAATTTTGGGGATACAATGAACGGAAACTTAAGATAAAAAGCATATTTTCAGACCGGATTTTTCATATATGATTAAGATGTGTTGTTATATTATGATACAGAAAAACAGCACTTGGTTACAGCCATAAAAGGTCTGCACGGGCAGGATCCTGCATAATATAAACAGGTTAAAATAAGTTAAAAAACAGGTATATGAAGATTTGGACTGATGATACATTTTCCTAAGAATAACGTTCAAGTCTAATATAGCATAAATCTGGAAAACAGCAAGTTTTTTAATGTGTGCAAGTGAAAAATACAAGAATAGTAAGAAACAGTAACAAATGCATAAAGCAGGCATTACATTTGACAGAAAATCCAGTAGCATTTCAGAATAAATGTGTTTATAATGTAATGGGTGCCGAAAAAAACAAGCGCCGCGAAAGCGGCATTTGTTTTTTTCAAGCCCATTAACGAACAACCCGTCTGCGTAAGCAGACAGTAGAGCGCGAAAGCGCGGGGGTTGTGAGTTTATAACGTAGTGAACGAACTGTCTGCGTAAGCAGACGGTAAAGCGCGTTAGCGCGTGTTCGTGAACGGACCCTCAAAAAATGCGATGCGTAAGCGAGCATACATACTTAATCCGGGCATACATATCTAATCCGGGCATACATATCTAATTATTTTTTTATAGAAAGGACACACCATGTATCAAATAGATTTCACCACCCCGATCCACATCCATTTCATCGGTATCGGCGGTATCAGTATGAGCGGCCTTGCTGAGATCCTCTTAGAAGAAGGCTTCACCATCACAGGTTCTGATTCTAAGGAATCCCCATTGACCCGTCGCTTAGAAGAAAAAGGCGCCAGAGTCTACTACGGCCAGAAAGCATCCAACATTGAATCCGAGCCAGGCATCCAGGTAGTAGTTTACACAGCAGCCATTCATCCGGACAATCCGGAATTCAAGGCAGCCAAAGAAAAGAATCTTCCGATGCTCACCAGAGCTGAACTTTTAGGCGAACTGATGCGCAATTACAAAGAATCCGTTGCGGTTTCCGGAACCCATGGAAAAACCACAACGACTTCCATGATCACAGACATCCTTCTGGCAGCTGACACAGACCCGACCATTTCTGTAGGCGGCATTTTAAAAGACATTGGCGGCAACATCCGTGTAGGCGGACCAGACCTGTTTGTAACAGAAGCCTGCGAATACACTAATAGCTTCTTATCTCTCTATCCAACCATAGAAGTGATCTTAAATATCGAAGAAGACCATTTAGACTTCTTCAAGGATATTAACGATATCCGCCATTCCTTCCGCTTATTTGCAGAAAAACTTCCAAAAGGCGGCCTGTTAGTCATTAACAGTGGTATCGAAAACATAAATGAGATCATCTCAGGTTTACCATGCCGTATCGTAACCTTCGGAAAAGACCTTTCCAGCATGTATACAGCCCAGAACATCACCTATGATGAATTTGCAAGACCTTCCTACGATCTAGTTGTACAGGGAGAGATCATCAACCGTATTACCTTAGGGGTGACAGGTGAGCATAATGTATACAATTCCCTGGCAGCCATTGCAGTAGCTATGGAACTGGGCATCGGCTTTGATGCAATTATGGCTGGTCTTAAAAAGTTTAGAGGAACTGACCGCAGATTTGAGAAAAAAGGTGAGATCGGTGGAGTAACCATTATCGACGATTACGCACATCATCCACAGGAAATCGCTGCAACACTGTCAGCAGCTAAAAACTATCCACACAAAAAACTATGGTGTGTATTCCAGCCACATACATACACCCGCACCAAGGCATTTTTGGACGAATTTGCACAGGCACTTTCAGCAGCAGATGAAGTGATCCTGGCAGACATTTATGCAGCCAGGGAGACAGATACGCTAGGCGTAAGTTCTGCTGATATTGCATCCAGGATCGAAAAACTGGGAACACCAGCTCACTATATCCCATCTTTTGATGAAATTGAAACATTTATCCTGGAACATTGTATGCAGGGTGATGTGTTGATAACTATGGGCGCCGGAGATATAGTAAGAGTGGGAGAAAAGCTCCTGGGAGAGTAGTTTGTCCACAATATCCACAATGTTTTCAACATTTTCCAGAATGAAAAAATGTGGATTTTCAGATTAACATAAAAAAATGTCGCACGATTAAGAAATATGAGGTTTTATGCGGGGAAGACAGGTGTATGCCAGTGGGAAAACGGGAAAATCAAAGCCCGATGTCCACATTATCCACAATATCCACATTTGTGGATGTGTAAAAATGCACCTGTTTTCTTTTTTATGTGAATGTGTTATGATGAAAACAGTGAGGAGTGGTAAGGATGAGCAGGATTTTTAAGGACCGGTTGAGTATGGGAGTGACTCCTGTAGCCGATACATTTATTGATACTTATATGGCAGCTGCCAACGGAGAATATGTAAAAGTATATCTTTACATACTTCGCCACAAAAATAAAGAAGATCTTTCTTTAGAGCAGATCGCAGATGCCTTAAATCATACAGAAGCAGATGTAAAAAGAGCCATTAATTACTGGCAGAAAGCAGGGGTCCTGGAACAGGTACAGGAGAGCCCGGCAGAAAGTATATTGATAGAACAAAACCATACCAACTGGTCTATGGACATAGAAGTAACTCCAGCTGCTTCCAAAGAAACTGCCGCAGCCCAGGTACAGTCCCCTGCCTATTCAGCAGAACAGGTAAGCCGTTTGAATAATGATGAGGAATTTTCCCAGCTTTTATACATTGCCCAGAAGTTTTTAAATAAAGCCTTTACACCAAGGGATTGTCAGGTATTTGCCTATCTTTATGACACTCTTGGTATGAATATCGGTCTGTTGGAATATCTGGCAGAATACTGTGCCCAGAATGGTCATACATCAGTACGCTATCTGGAAACAGTAGCATTAAGCTGGCATGAAAAAGGAATACGCACAGCTTTGGAAGCTCAGGAATACAGCACTTCCTATACCAAAGATGCATTTGCGGTCATGAAGGCTTTTGGCCTGAACAGCCGTAAACCGGCAGTGCCGGAGCAGAAGCTGATGGAAAAATGGTTTAAGGACTATGGCTTTGACCGGGAGCTTGTATTAGAAGCCTGCAGCCGGACCATCAACGCCATCCACACTCCAAGTTTCCAGTATGCAGATTCCATTCTCACAGACTGGAAAAAAGCAGGTGTAAAAACATTAGCAGATGTTAAAGGAATGGATGCCCGCAGGGCAGAACGTGCAAACAATGCAGACAAGCGGTTTAGAAGCTATGGAAATGCAGTAAATAACGCGCAGAACAACCGAAAATCTTCCAGTAATCAGTTCCATAACTTTAAACAGCGTGACACTGATTATGACGCCCTGATGCTTCAAAATGTAAAAGAATGGATGGATAGTCCGAAATAGAAGCTTTAATTAACAGCACGGATCACAAGGAGAACGACTTATGGCATTAAGTAATTCCCAGTACGACGCCATTATGAGGGAATATGGAAAACGGCAGATGGAAAACCAGCACAGCCAGGAAGCCAGAAAAAAAGAAGTATATGAAAAAGTTCCGGCAGTAAAAGAGCTGGAGGCAGAGATTGCGGAACGCTCCGTTGCCTGTGCCAGAAAGCTGCTGGAGGGCAGTCAGGAAGCTATTTATGAACTTCGTGAAAAGCTGGCAGATTTAAAGGAACAGAAAGCTCTTCTGATCAAGGCAGCCGGTTTTCCAGATGACTATTTAGAACTTCATTACCGCTGCAAGAACTGTAAGGATACTGGATGGGTAGACGGACATAAATGTCACTGCTTTTTACGGGCCCAGATGAAGCTTTTATATGCCCAGTCTAATCTGGAACGGGTGCTGGAGCAGGAGAATTTTGATAAACTTTCTTTCAAGTATTATGACAACAGCCAGATCATTCCGGAAATCGGCATGACCAATGCAGATTACATGAACCGGGTGGTAAAAAGCTGCCTGGATTTTGTGAAAAATTTTGATAGTGAACATGATAATCTGCTTTTTACAGGCAGCACAGGTGTCGGAAAGACCTTTCTAACCAACTGTATTGCCAGAAAGCTGATGGACAGTTATCATTCAGTGATCTATTTTTCCGCAGGAGATCTTTTTGATGTGTTTTCAAAAAATAAATTTGACTACGATCAGACGGAAGAAATGAAGGACACATATCGCTATATCTTAGAATGTGACCTGTTGATCATTGACGATCTGGGAACGGAGTTGAACAACAGTTTTACTTCCTCCCAGCTGTTTTACTGCATCAATGAGCGTATGAATATGAACCGTTCCACCATTATTTCCACTAATCTTTCCCTGACCCAGCTGAGGGATTCATATACAGATCGTGTGACTTCAAGGATCATGCGATATCGTATTATCCCTCTTTATGGCACAGATATCCGTCTGTTAAAAAGATAACCCTTAAGATACCTTGACGGATACAAACGAAAAATGGTATAAAGATATATGCTGGCATCCGTATGAGATAACAAGGTAATGCCGGTTAAAACAGGAGGATAAATATCATGTTATATGAGGAAAAAATCATTGAAACAATTCCGGTAGGTCCTTTAGGCCTTATTCCTTTAAAGAGCTGCACAGGTCTTGGAAAAAAGGTGGACGATTATCTGGTAGAGTGGAGAAGAGAGAGAGAAAGCGAACATAAGTCAACTATCGCATTTTCCGGATATCAGAGAGATTCCTATATTCTGGAAGCAAACACACCAAGATTTGGTTCCGGTGAAGGAAAAGGAACAATTGAAGAATCTGTCAGAGGTGATGACCTCTATATTATGGTAGATGTATGTAATTACAGTCTGACTTATTCACTGTTTGGAATGACCAATCATATGTCTCCAGATGATCATTTCCAGGATTTAAAGAGAATTATCGCAGCAGCAGCAGGCAAGGCACGCAGAATTAATGTTATCATGCCATTCCTGTATGAAAGCCGCCAGCATAAGCGTTCCGGAAGAGAATCCTTAGACTGTGCAATGGCTCTTCAGGAACTTGTGAATATGGGCGTTGAAAACATTATTACTTTCGATGCACATGACCCAAGAGTACAGAATTCCATTCCATTAAAGGGATTTGAGACTGTACAGCCGATCTACCAGTTCTTAAAGCATCTGTTAAAGAACGAGCCGGATCTGCAGATTGACAGCGACCACATGATGGTCATCAGCCCGGATGAAGGCGGTACCAGCCGTGCTATCTATTTCGCAAATATGCTGGGACTGGATATGGGTATGTTTTATAAACGCCGTGATTACACCAAGATCGTAAACGGCAGAAACCCGATTGTTGCCCATGAATTTTTGGGATCCAGCGTAGAAGGAAAAGATGTATTGATCATTGATGATATGATCTCTTCCGGCGAGAGTATGTTAGATGTTGCGAAAGAATTAAAGCGCAGAAAAGCGAGAAAAGTATTTATCTGTGCTACTTTTGGTCTGTTCACCGGTGGACTTGCCAAGTTTGATCAGTATTATCAGGATGGTCTCATTGACCGTATCCTTACTACCAATCTGGTATACCAGACTCCGGATCTGTTAAGCAGACCATACTATATTAACGTAGATATGAGCAAGTACATTGCCCTTATCATTGATAACCTGAACCATGACGCATCCTTAAGCGATCTGCTGACACCAACCAAGAGGATCAATAAGCTTCTTAGCCAATACAAAGAGCAGCAGACTGCTAAGAACAGCGAAAATAATGCTTAGCTAGGAGCGCTGATCTAGTACATCGTTTTCGAAATAACTATACCCCTCACTTGTCTGCGAATCTGATTGCACAGGCCTAAAAGCCTCAGCGTAGCCCGCTACGCCTGCGTTTTTAGACCTGCACACTCAAATCCGCATCCTACGTGATTAGTACAGTTATTTACGAAACGATGTACTAGTTATATAACATATAAGTTTACAGGGGCTGTGACAAAATAGCGGGAAACAAGCTGTTTTGCATGGCCCTTTTTGGCAGAAAGTTGGAAAAAAGATATGAGGGAAAAATGGTTTCGGGAACATATCTGGTGGATGAGTTTTATCCTCAGCCTGATGGTGGTATGGGTCCATTCTGAAAATACAGAGCTGTTTTTAGGGGAATTAGGAAGGGAAACAATGGTTTACAGCCTGGAGAACTTTTTTGCCCAGACTTTGGGGCAGATCGCAGTTCCTGGCTTTTTTATGATCTCCGCTTATCTTTTTTATAGAAATTTTCAGTTTTCAAAAACAGTTTCCAAATGGAAGAGCCGGTGCAAAAGCCTTCTTCTTCCGTATGTTTTGTGGAATATTCTTTATTATCTGGGCTACGTTGTAGTCACAAGGCTTTCTTTTGTGGAAAATATCATTGGAAAAGAGCCGGTTGCCTTTAATCTGAAAGAACTGCTTTTGGCAGCAGTTTATTATAAATATAATCCGGTTTTCTGGTATTTGTTCCAACTGCTGCTTTTAGTGCTTCTGGCTCCTTTTCTGTATATGATCATCCGCAGAAAAAGGTCTGGCCTGGTCTGGCTGCTTTTGCTTATATTTGCTTTGTGGAAAAATGTAAGTATTCCTCTTTTAAATCTGGATGCTTTGTTCTATTATAGCGCATCCGGGTATGCAGTTTTATTTAAAGAAAAAGTGGAAGGAGAAAATACGCCTTTTCAGAAAAAAATATGGTCTGCTGTCCTTATTTTTAGCTGGCTTATACTGTGGCTTCTTGGAAGATCTGGGGCATTTTTGCATTATACACCGGTCCATACTGTGCTGATACGTTTTCTGGGAGTGCTTGTTTTATACAGCATTTTAAAAGAAATACCATTTAAACCGGCTGGTTCTACAGTAAAAAACAGCTTTTTTCTCTATGCCATCCATTTTCCCTGGGTCCGCTTTTTTAATAAAACCGGAGCAGTGATCTTGAAAGGAAACCAGGTGGCGGCAGCAGTATTTTTTCTTATCATGCCGTTTCTTATTTTGCTGGTAAGCAGTGTGGCAGGATATTTGTTAAAGCATACAGTCCCCCAATTATATGATATTTTGTCCGGTGGAAGGGGACAGTAACGCGGATAAATGCAGGCTTGTAGGCGGGCTTTTTCACAGTCTGCTTGCAAACTTGCTGCGGATATGCTATTGTAAAACTAACTCCCGCAGGTATTCACACTGCAAAAACATTATAAATTCCCGTTCAGGGGCGTTCGCCCGCATTTACCAGGAGGATATGGCAAAAGAAACCGAAAAGAAGGTTGACAATTTTTAATAACTGTACTATGATTATGGTACATAACAGAACATTTGTTCGCATTATTTTCTCAGGAGGAGAACATGGGCAAAGAAGAAAAGATGAGCGTGAATAGAGATATGAATAAAGATGAGAAGTTAAAAGCATTAGATGCTGCTTTGACTCAGATTGAAAAAGCATATGGTAAGGGCTCCGTTATGAAGTTAGGTGAGTCCGGTGTAAATATGAATATTGAGACAGTTCCTACAGGTTCCATCAGCCTTGATATCGCATTGGGGCTGGGCGGTGTCCCAAAGGGAAGAATTATTGAGATATACGGACCGGAATCCTCAGGTAAGACGACGGTAGCTCTTCATATGGTAGCAGAGGTGCAGAAAAGAGGGGGTATTGCAGGTTTTATCGATGCTGAGCATGCATTAGATCCTGTTTATGCAAAAAATATCGGCGTAGATATTGATGATCTCTATATTTCCCAGCCGGATAACGGTGAGCAGGGTTTGGAGATTACAGAAACTATGGTACGTTCCGGCGCTGTAGATATCGTGATCGTAGACTCTGTAGCAGCTCTGGTGCCAAAAGCTGAGATCGATGGCGAGATGGGTGATTCCCATGTAGGTCTTCAGGCACGTCTGATGTCCCAGGCATTAAGAAAACTGACTGCTATTATCAGTAAGTCTAACTGTATTGTTATTTTTATCAACCAGCTGCGTGAAAAAGTAGGCGTTATGTTTGGAAACCCGGAGGTTACTACCGGTGGACGTGCGCTGAAGTTTTATTCTTCTGTCCGTATGGATGTGCGCAGGATTGAAACCTTAAAGCAGGGCGGTGAAGTAGTTGGAAACCGTGTCCGCGTAAAAGTAGTTAAAAACAAGATCGCTCCGCCATTTAGAGAGGCTGAGTTCGATATTATGTTTGGTAAAGGAATCTCCAAAGAAGGCGATATCTTAGACCTTGCTGTAAAGGAAAATATCGTAGAAAAAAGCGGTGCATGGTTTGCATACGGCGGTTCCAAGATTGGTCAGGGACGGGAAAATGCAAAACAGTATCTGTTGATGCATCCGGCAATCTGTGCTGAGATTGAAGCACAGGTACGTGTGAAGTACAATCTGCCAGGTGCTGAGGAGGCAGAGGCTAAGGCCAGAGAAGCAGCTCTGAAAGAGAAAGAAGAGAGCGGCTCCGTTCTTGCAGAAAATGCAGGAGAAGAGCTGACTGTTTCTGAGGCTGAAAAAGAATGACCGTTACAGCAATTGTCCCTGTAGATAAGAGAAAATGCAAAGTCTTCCTTGGAGAGGACTTTGCATTTGTTTTATATAAAAGTGAAGCAGCCCGTTTCCATATAGAAGAAGAAAATGACCTTTCGGAACAGACTTACGAGAAGATAAAAGAAGAGATCCTTTTAAAACGGGCCAGAGATCGCGCCCTGTATCTTCTTCAGTCCCAGGGGCGGACCAAGGCTGAAATGATCCAAAAACTGCAAAAAGATGGTTACCCGGACGATGTGATCAGAGAGGTGATGTCCTTTTTGGAAGAGTATCATTTTGTAGATGACAGTTCTTACACAGAAAATTATATTCATGTAAATAAAAGCAGAAAAAGTCCCCGTCAGATTGTTTTTGAGCTGCAGCAAAAGGGCGTGGATAAGGATACGATCAGCCGGATGTTGGAAGAAGCTCCCATTAATGAAGATGATACAGTCCGGGCTTTATTAAAGAAAAAAACAGGCGGACAGATCCCGGCGGATTGGAAAGAAAGGCAGAAACTGGCTGCTTTTTTAGGCAGAAAAGGCTTTTCTTTTGATGTTATCCAGCGGGTTTTGAGGGAAAGCACAGATGACTAAAGAAAGCAGCATGTCCTTTTGTTTATGTTGTCGGTACAACGGGGAAATAAGAGGAATATACTTGACACAATTCTGAAAAAAGTATAAAATTACTATGTTGTATTTCGTACAATGAAAACTAAATATAAGGAGGTGCTCCTGTGTTGCAGATCATAATTCCTGCTATAATCGGCGCGGTGATCGCGGCTATTATTGTTGGCTATTTTGCACATTCTGCAGGCCGTTCTTACGAGCGCAAGCAGTATGACAGCAAGGTTGGAAGTGCAGAAGAAAAAGCCAGAGAAATAATAGATGAAGCATTAAAGACTGCAGAAACAAAGAAGCGAGAAGCTCTCCTGGAAGCCAAGGAAGAATCTTTAAAGACAAAGAATGAGTTGGAAAAAGAAACCAAGGAAAGAAGAGCGGAACTTCAGCGTTATGAGAAGCGTGTATTAAGCAAAGAAGAAAACGTTGAAAAAAAGGCAGATGCCCTTGAAAAGAAGGAGGCTGATCTGGTCAGAAGGGAAAACATTCTCGGTGAACGTACCGCAGAAGTAGAGACCCAGTATGAACAGGGAATACAGGAACTGGAACGAATTTCCGGTCTTACCTCCGAACAGGCAAAAGAATATCTTTTAAAATCTGTTGAAGAAGACGTAAAGCATGATACAGCAAAGCTGATCAAGGAACTTGAAAACAAGGCAAAAGAAGAAGCTGATAAGAAGGCCAGAGATTTAGTTGTCACAGCTATCCAGCGGTGTGCGGCAGATCATGTGGCGGAAACAACTGTATCTGTAGTACAGCTTCCAAATGATGAAATGAAGGGACGCATCATTGGTCGTGAGGGACGTAATATCCGTACTCTTGAGACATTAACTGGTGTGGAACTGATCATTGATGATACTCCAGAAGCGGTAGTTTTATCCGGATTTGATCCGATCCGCAGGGAAGTAGCAAGAATTGCGCTGGAACGTCTGATCGTAGACGGCCGTATCCATCCGGCAAGGATCGAAGAGATGGTAGAGAAAGCGCAAAAAGAAGTGGAGAACAACATGAGAGAAGAAGGCGAATCCGCATGTCTCGAAGTTGGTATTCATGGCATTCATCCGGAACTGGTAAAATTGTTAGGAAGGATGAAATTCAGAACAAGTTATGGTCAGAATGCATTAAAGCATTCCATCGAAGTAGCACAGTTATCAGGGCTTTTAGCTTCTGAACTGGGTGTGGATGTACGTCTGGCAAAACGTGCCGGTTTACTCCACGATATTGGTAAATCTGTTGATCATGATATGGAAGGTACACATGTACAGCTGGGTGCAGATCTTTGCAGAAAGTACAAAGAATCAGCAGTTGTTATCAATGCTGTAGAATCCCATCATGGAGATACAGAACCGACCAATCTTATTTCATGCATCGTTCAGGCTGCAGATACTATTTCTGCTGCAAGACCTGGTGCAAGAAGAGAGACACTGGAAACATACACAAACAGATTAAAGCAGCTTGAAGATATTACAAATTCTTTCAAGGGTGTAGATAAGTCTTTTGCTATTCAGGCAGGACGGGAAGTCCGTATTATGGTTATTCCTGAACAGGTCAGCGATGACGATATGGTATTGCTGGCAAGAGATATTTCCAAGCGTATTGAAGACGAACTGGAATATCCGGGACAGATCAAAGTCAATGTGATCCGTGAATCCAGAGTAACGGGCTATGCAAAGTAAAAAATGTATTATAAAAAAGCTTCATCAGCAGATGGAGCTTTTTTGATACATTGCATAATGAAAGTCAGCTGTTACGTGCTGTTGGCACGCTGCACCTGCGTTTTTAGACCTGCACACTCAAATCCGCATCCTACGTGATAAGTACAGTTATTTACGAAACGATTTACTAGTAAATCGTAAGGAAAACTTTATTGACAGTATATGGTAAAAAGGGTAGTCTTAGAGCAAAGAAAGATTCCAAGAGAACATTTGTGAGGAAAAGGAGGAAAAGGTATATGGCATACAGTAAAAAAAGACTGATCGCAGCTGTGATGGCGGGGGTTCTTGCAGCAATGTGTGCGTTCCCAGGCTATGCAGCCAGCAGAAAGAAGATCACATCGGTTACATTGACGATCAAGGCTGATATTGAACCGGATACAGACTTTGGAATGGAGAATATTGAAATCGACAGCAGCAGCAGCCGATACAGCGTAGATGGATATGATATATTAAATGAGGGATTTACCTGGACAGAAGATATGACACCCCAGATCCGTATCACATTGACTGCAGATGATGATTATTATTTTACTTCCCTGGGAAAGGATAAGATCACATTAAAGGGGGGTGCAGAATATAAATCATCTACCAGACAGAATTCCAGCTCTGAATTACTGTTGGATGTAAAATTGCCTTCCCTGCAGAACAGTTTAAAATCCATGGAAGGAATTACTTTATCAGATAATGGAATTGCCACCTGGCCGGCTATAAGTACAGCAGGAAGCTACGAAGTCCGTGTATACAGGGAAGGAAAGATCGTAGGAACTGCCCTTACTACCGATACAAACTCTGTCAACTGCAGAGTACGTATGATGAAGCCAAACGAAAACTATATGGTAAAAGTCCGTGCTGTTAATAAATATGACAATACGGTAAAAGGCGAATGGACCGAATCTAACACCGTTTATATTAGTGGTGACAAAGTAGCAGAATTTAAAACAGACCCAAATGCATCAAATGTAAATACAGCTTCCGGCACTACCGGTAAATGGAAACAGGAAACAGACAAGAGGTGGTGGTATTGCAGGGCAGACGGAACCTATCCTGCAAACCAGTGGGAAGAATTAGGTGGAAAATGGTATTTCTTTGATGAGAACGGCTATATGAAGACCGGCTGGATCGACTGGAATGGAAAGAGCTACTATTGTTCTGAAAATGGAGATATGCTTACTGATTGCATGACACCTGATAATTATCTGGTAGGTGCAGATGGAGCCTGGATCGCCCAGTAAAACAGACTGACTATAGATACATTACTGTAAATACAAGCCGCTGTAAAGTGTAAAAAGACATTTTGCAGCGGCTTATTTTGTGCTATTATAGATGCAGCATTTGAGATGGATGCGTTCTCAAACAGAGCTTAGAAGAAAGAGGACAGAAATATGAACAGTTTAAGGGAATGGGAAGAAGCCTTTGAACAGGCTGTTGATGTAAAAAAATCTTATGATCTTGCAAAAAGAATGGAAGGACCTAAGACAAATCCGGTACTGGGATACCGTACAGCCGGCTCCAAAGCAGAGTGGGAGACGGGAGAACTGCTTTTAAAAGAAATGCAGGAAATGGGACTTCAGAATGTACAAAAGGATAAGATCAAGGTAGACAGCTGGGACTTTCATCACGCGGTCCTTCGTTACCGAGATAAAGAAGATAAAGAATATGAATTTCAATTAGGCGCTTATCAGACAGATTTTCATACAGAAGGATTTCAGGAATTTTCCATGGTCTATTTAGGACGGGGCACAGCGGAAAATTATGAAAATATAGATGTAAAAGGTAAGCTTGTGCTGATCGATATTAACCAGAGAGAAGAATGGTGGATCAATTTTCCGGTTTATCAGGCTCATTTAAAGGGAGCGGCAGCACTTATTGCAGTTCAGGATCAGGGGTATGGGGAGATCCATGATACGTCCTTAAATGCCCAGGATATTGCAGGACCGAAAGAGGCAGCTGCTTTCTCCATTTCCCAGGCAGATGCGGCTGTCTTAAAAGAAGATATGGGAAATATAGAAAAAACTGGAAATCATACAGGGGATTTTAAAGAAATCCAGGTATTATTTGATGCCCAGTCTACTGTGGTCCGTGACCGGGAGTCCTATAACATTACCGGCATGATACCAGGAGAAGAGCCGGAGCAGATGATCATGCTGTCCGCTCACTATGACTCGTATTTTACTGGTTTTCAGGATGACAATGCGGCAGTTGCAATGATGCTTGGGATCGCAAGAACTTTTATTGATATGGGATATAAGCCAAGGAAGACGTTAGTGTTCTGTGCTATGGCAGCAGAAGAGTGGGGGGTAGTAGACTCTAAATATGATTGGTCTACCGGTGCCTACGAACAGGTATTTACTGTCCATCCGGAGTGGCAGGGAAAGGTGGTCGCAGACTTTAACTTTGAACTTCCAGCCCATGCCCATGGAAAGAAGGATGCAGTCCGCTGCACCTACGAATACGCTTCCTTTATGAAGAAAGCAACAGAGCATATTCAGCCGTCAAAAGAAGCATACCCGGAAGGCCTGGAAGTCCACTTCCCCATCCAGACCTGGTCTGATGATTTTTCCATTGCCATTGCAGGAATTCCATCCTCTGTAAATGAGTTCAGCGACGGGGAGTTTATGGAGACCCACTATCATTCTCAGTTTGATAATGAAGATTTCTATGACGAGCCGGTTTACCGCTTCCACCATAACCTTTATGGAAAACTGGTGCTGGCATTTGACTATACAGCAGTAGTACCTATGGATTTTGAACGGCTGTTTGCTGCAGTGGAAGACAGCGTAGAAAAATCCCTGTGTGAAAAAACACAGGCAGATGAGACAAAACTTTTAGAACGCCTGAATAAGGCAAAAGAGCTGGGACGTCAGTTATACAGTCAGATACAGAAGATCAACGATGATTATAAAAGCCTTCTGGAATCAGGAAAGTATGATGAGGCAAAGAATGTGGCAGCAGGATATGCAGACTTAAACAGCTCCCTTCTTTATATCTTCCGCAAGGAACAGGACTATTTTGTCCGCTTAAACTGGCATGATGATGTACTGTTCCCGCAGCAGGGGGTAGGTGAGAACCTGAAAGCCATTTATAAGGCGCTTGCCTGCTTAAAAGAGGATGATCCGGAAGGTGCCCTGGAAGCAGTTTATGAGATCGATAATAACAGGTATGCCTTCCTGTTTGACAGAGAAGTATTCCGTTATTTTACTGAATATGTATTAAATCAGCCGGCAGACCGGTTAAAATGGGGCTATGGCCGTATTATCCACCATGAAAACCTGTACGATCTGGTAGTAAGTTTAAAGAAAAAGAACAAACTGCAGAAAGCAGGAGAAAGACCGGATCTGGAAGAAGAATACAAGACTCTGCTTCAGGCTGCAAAAGCCCAGGAGCAGTGCTACCGGGATGATATTGATTATATGGCATCTTCTGTGGAGAAGCTTTTGGCTGCCATGGAAGGATGCCTGGAAAAACAGTAAGGAGAACAGATATATAGTATGGAAAGTCAGACGTTATACAGAGTAAAAAAAGAAGATCTGCCAAAACTGGAAAAATTGCTGGTGAAATGCTTTGCCCATGATCCCTTATATTGCAAGCTGATCCCGGAAAAAGAGACAAGGGAGCGTCTGCTTCCTGAACTTTTCAAGTGTGATCTTACAGAATTTATTGAAACCTGTGAGATTTATTCTGACAGCGAGGAAATGAATTCCCTGTTAGTGGTTTCTGATGAGTCAGAGCCTTATAATCCCCTTACTTTTTATCTTACAGAAGCCTGGGCGGGTTTAAAGACAGATGAATATCTGATCAAAGAGGATCCGAGCCTGAAGACTTTATGGAATTTTATGAAAGGCCGTGATTACTTAAACTCCCGGTGGACCGACCAGCTCCACCAGGAAGAGCGTCTTCATGTGATCTACCTTGCAGTGGATCCGGACATGCAGCATCATGGTCTGGCAGCTATCCTTATGGATGAGGTGATCCGTTATGCTCAGGAGCATCATCTGATGATCTCACTGGAAACCCATAATCCGGATAACGTGCCTATGTACGAGCATTTTGGTTTTAAGCTTTTTGGCATTGTCCAGAAGCATTTTGATTTAAAACAGTATTGCCTGATCCGTGAGATCCAATAGAAAAATGAGAAGATTACGAATGTTTTTAGAATTATGATTTATAGTTATACCGGCAATTCCAAACATGTATATTTTGTAATAGGGAAAATGGGCGGGAATAGTTGAAATGAAGCCTCAAATGAGATATGATTGATAGAAATCACAGCTATTACAAAAGATATAACTGACAGGAATAGTAGATAAAGGGGATAATAATTATGGATTATAATATTGTTGCAATTCCGGGAGATGGTATTGGCCCTGAGATTGTAAGAGAGGCCAAAAAGGTATTAGATAAAGTAGGAGAAGTTTACGGACATAAGTTTAATTATACGGATATTTTAATGGGCGGCTGCTCCATTGATGCATATGGTGTTCCGCTGACGGATGAAGCGCTGGAGACAGCCAGAAATTCAGATGCAGTGCTGTTAGGTGCTGTTGGAGGTGATGTAGGCAACTCCAGATGGTATGATATTGCACCAAACCTGAGACCAGAGGCAGGACTTTTAAAGATCCGTAAAGGTTTAGGACTGTTTGCAAATATCCGTCCGGCTTATCTTTTTGAGCAGTTAGCAGATGCATGCCCATTAAAGAAAGAAATCATTGGAAATGGCTTTGATATGGTCATTATGCGTGAACTGACCGGCGGTGTTTACTTCGGCGCAAGAAGCACTGAGGAAAAAGACGGTGAATTATATGCGGTAGACTCTATGCCATACAGTGAGCATGAGATCCGCCGTATTGCTGTCAAGGGATTTGAGATCGCTATGAAGCGCCGTAAAAAGCTGGTAAGTGTTGACAAGGCAAATGTTCTGGATACTTCCCGTTTATGGCGCAAGGTTGTAAATGAAGTTGCAAAGGATTATCCGGAAGTAGAAGTAAGTCACATGTTAGTAGACAACTGTGCAATGCAGCTGGTTATGAATCCGGGACAGTTTGACGTAGTTCTGACTGAGAACATGTTTGGTGACATCCTTTCAGATGAGGCAAGTATGATCACCGGTTCTATCGGCATGTTATCTTCTGCAAGCTTAAATGAGTCAAAGTTCGGTCTGTATGAGCCAAGCCATGGTTCTGCACCGGATATTGCAGGAAAAGATATTGCCAACCCATTAGCAACCATTCTTTCCGCAGCGATGCTTCTTCGTTATTCCTGTGACCTGGACAAAGAGGCACTGGCAGTAGAGACAGCAGTACGTCAGGTGCTGAAAGATGGATATCGTACCGGCGATATTATGTCAGAGGGCTGCACCAGGGTTGGAACTACCCAGATGGGTGATCTGGTTGCAGAGCGTATTCACCAAAAGATTCCGGGAGTACATGAGATTTTCAGGAGGATAAAAATATGAGAAGTGACGCAGTAAGAAAAGGAATGCAGCAGGCACCGCATCGTTCCCTTTTTAATGCACTTGGTATGACAGAAGAAGAAATGAATAAGCCATTAGTAGGTATTGTAAGTTCTTATAATGAGATCGTTCCGGGACATATGAACCTGGATAAGATCGTAGAGGCAGTAAAATTAGGTGTTGCCATGGGTGGCGGTACCCCGGTCGTATTTCCGGCTATTGCAGTCTGTGACGGTATTGCTATGGGTCATGTGGGCATGAAGTATTCGCTGGTTACCAGAGACCTGATCGCAGATTCTACTGAATGTATGGCAATGGCACATCAGTTTGATGCTTTGGTCATGGTTCCAAACTGTGATAAGAATGTTCCTGGTCTGTTAATGGCGGCAGCAAGATTAAATATCCCAACTGTATTTGTCAGCGGCGGTCCAATGCTTGCAGGACACGTAAAGGGATGTAAGACCAGCCTTTCCAGTATGTTTGAGGCAGTTGGTGCCTATGCAGCAGGAAAGATGACCGAAGAAGATGTAAAAGAATATGAAAATAAGACCTGTCCGACCTGCGGATCCTGTTCTGGTATGTACACTGCAAACAGCATGAACTGCCTGACAGAGGTTCTTGGTATGGGACTTCGTGGAAACGGAACCATTCCTGCAGTTTATTCCGAACGTATCAAGCTGGCTAAACATGCCGGCATGCAGGTAATGGAAATGTTAAAAAGAAATATCCGTCCAAGAGATATTATGACAAAAGAAGCATTTATGAATGCTTTGACCATGGATATGGCTTTAGGATGCTCTACCAACAGTATGCTCCATTTACCGGCTATTGCACATGAAGCTGGTGTTGAGTTAAATGTAGACATTGCAAATGAGATCAGCGCAAGAACACCAAATCTGTGCCACTTAGCACCTGCAGGTCATACTTACATAGAAGATCTGAACGAGGCAGGCGGTATCTACGCTGTTATGAATGAGATCAGCAAGAAAGGCCTGTTAAATCTGGACTGCATGACTGTTACAGGAAAGACTGTTGGCGAAAATATTAAGGACTGCGTAAACAAAGATCCGGATGTTATCCGTCCGATTGACAAGCCATACAGCCAGACAGGCGGCATTGCTATCTTAAAGGGTAATCTGGCACCAGATTCAGGCGTTGTAAAGCGTTCTGCAGTAGCTCCTGAAATGTTAAAGCATGAAGGTCCAGCAAGAGTCTTTGACTGCGAGGAAGACGCTATTGCAGCGATCAAGGGCGGCAAGATCGTTGCCGGAGACGTTGTTGTGATCCGTTATGAGGGACCAAAAGGCGGCCCTGGCATGAGAGAAATGTTAAATCCAACTTCTGCCATTGCAGGAATGGGACTTGGATCCACAGTAGCCCTGATCACAGACGGACGTTTCTCCGGAGCATCCAGAGGTGCTTCTATCGGACATGTTTCCCCGGAGGCAGCTGTAGGCGGTCCGATCGCATTAGTAGAAGAGGGAGATATCATTTCCATTGATATTGATAATCATCAGTTAAATGTACTGGTTTCTGATGAAGAAATGGCAGCCAGAAAGGCAAAATGGCAGCCAAGAGAGCCAAAGGTGACTACCGGTTATCTGGCAAGATATGCTTCACTGGTAACTTCCGGCGACAAGGGTGCTATCCTTCAGGCAAAATAAGGAAAGCGCTGAGTAATATTGTAAAGGAGTACAGGACATATGAGTAAATTGACAGGTGCGGAAATCGTTATAGAATGTTTGAAAGAACAAGGGGTAGACACTGTTTTCGGATATCCGGGCGGTGCCATCCTGAATATATATGATGCGCTGTATCAGCACCAGAATGAGATCACCCATATTCTTACATCTCATGAACAGGGCGCTTCCCATGCAGCAGACGGATATGCCAGGGCAACTGGAAAGGTAGGCGTATGCCTGGCAACTTCCGGCCCTGGTGCGACTAACCTGGTAACAGGTATTGCTACTGCATATATGGATTCAGTTCCGGTAGTAGCTATTACCTGTAATGTGGCAAACAGCCTCTTAGGTAAGGACAGTTTCCAGGAGATCGACATTACCGGTGTGACCATGCCTATCACGAAATATAATTTCATTGTAAAAGATATTAATAAACTGGCAAAAGTGATCCGCAGGGCTTTTGTCATCGCCCAGAGTGGAAGACCGGGCCCTGTTCTGGTGGATATTACAAAGGATGTAACTGCGGCAACTGCAGATTATGAGTATCAGGAGCCGGAGAAGATCGAACCACAGACCGATACCATTAAAGAAGAAGATATGGAGCGGGCTCTGGAAATGATCCGCAAGGCCCAGAAGCCATTTATTTTCGTAGGCGGCGGTGCTATTATTTCCAATGCTTCTGAAGAACTGCGTGTGTTTGCCCACAAGATCCAGGCACCGGTTGCAGACAGTTTAATGGGTAAGGGCGCATTTGATGGTGCAGATGAACTGTATACAGGTATGGTTGGTATGCATGGAACTAAAACATCCAACTATGGCATTACTGAGGCAGACCTTTTAGTAGTAGTTGGCGCCAGATTCAGTGACCGTGTTATTGGAAATGCATCAAAATTCGCGAAAAACGCAAAAATTTTACAGATTGACATTGACCGTGCAGAGATCAACAAGAATATTAAGGTTGACGCAAGCATCATTGGAGATGCTAAGACTATTTTACGCAGGTTAAATACCCATCTGGATCCTATTAACCATGATGAGTGGATCGCCCATATTGAACGTATGAAGGATATGTATCCGCTGCGTTACAATAAGAATGTACTTACCGGTCCTTTTATTATCCAGACTGTAAATGAAGTTACAGGCGGGGACGCTGTGATCGTAACAGAGGTTGGCCAGCACCAGATGTGGGCGGCCCAGTATTACAAATACCGTCAGCCCAGAACCCTTCTTACTTCCGGTGGACTGGGAACCATGGGATATGGCCTGGGCGCTTCTATTGGTGCTAAAATGGGTTGCAAGGATAAGACTGTTATCAATATTGCAGGTGATGGCTGCTTCCGCATGAATATGAACGAGATCGCTACAGCGACCCGTTACAATATCCCGGTGATCGAACTGATCATCAACAACCATGTATTAGGTATGGTGCGTCAGTGGCAGACTCTCTACTATGGAAAGCGTTATTCTCAGACTGTTCTCAGTGATTCTGTTGATTATGTAAAGATCGCAGAGGCAATGGGAGCAAAGGCTTACAGAGTGACCCAGAAAGAGGAGCTGGCCCCTGTATTAAAAGAGGCGATCTCTTTAAATATCCCTGTTGTCATTGACTGCCAGATCGGCTGTGATGACAAGGTATTCCCAATGGTATCTCCGGGAGCTCCTATCGCAGATGCATTTGATGATACAGACTTAAAGATCAACTAGTTCAGCGTTTTCATAGAAAAAAATTCAACAGTTAACTGAAAATCTAAAAAAGATTCAGATGAAATCTGCTTGAAAAATAAAATGAAACGTTGTATAGTAATTTCTAACACCTTGGAACGTTACCGTGTTATTGGTTTATACTGGTAAAGCAACAGTAAAGACAGAATTACTTATACAAAAATTACTTATATAAGGGCGTATATACATAGGTGGCTTCTCTGTGTGATGCAGGAAAAATTTCCTGTTTGCATCATGCAGGGAAGCCCCTTGCATATAAATAAATGAGGGTACACAATTAATTCCAAGAGGAGGAGAATTATGAGCAGAGTTTACAACTTTTCAGCAGGGCCGGCAGTATTACCGGAAGAAGTCCTGAAAGAAGCAGCAGCAGAAATGCTGGATTACAGAGGCACAGGAATGTCAGTAATGGAGATGAGCCATCGATCTAAATCATATGAGACCATTATTGAAGATGCTGAATCAGATCTGCGCGATCTCTTACACATTCCGGAGAATTATAAGGTGCTTTTTCTTCAGGGCGGCGGTTCTACCCAGTTTGCCATGGTTCCTATGAACCTGATGAAGAACCGCGTGGCAGATTATATCATTACTGGACAGTGGGCAAAGAAAGCGCATAAAGAGGCATCTATTTACGGAAAGGCAAATGCGATCGCTTCCAGTGCTGATAAGACTTTCAGCTATATTCCGGATTGTTCTGACCTGCCTGTATCTGAGGATGCAGATTATGTGTACATCTGTGAAAATAATACTATCTACGGAACAAAGTTCTGGACTCTCCCGAATACAAAGGGAAAGCTGTTAGTAGCAGACCAGTCTTCCTGTTTCTTATCTGAGCCTGTTGACGTATCTAAATATGGCCTGATCTTTGCAGGTGCACAGAAGAACGTAGGACCTGCAGGTACTGTTATCGTTATCATCCGTGAGGATCTGATCACAGAGGATGTATTAGAGGGAACACCTACCATGCTGCGTTACAAGATCCATGCAGATGCAAAATCCCTTTACAATACACCTCCTACATACGGCATTTACATGTGCGGCAAGGTATTTAAGTGGTTAAAGGCAAAAGGCGGCCTGGAAGAGATGAAGAAGATCAACGAGGAGAAGGCAAAGATCCTTTATGATTTCTTAGATGAGAGCAAGCTGTTCAAGGGCACTGTAGTAAAGAAAGACCGTTCTATCATGAACGTACCATTTATCACAGGAAATGAAGAACTGGATGCCTTATTTGTAAAAGAATCCAAAGCAGCAGGACTTGAAAACTTAAAGGGACACAGAACAGTAGGCGGCATGCGTGCAAGTATCTACAATGCAATGCCAAAGGCCGGTGTAGAGAAGCTGGTTGAGTTTATGTCTGATTTTGAGAAGAAACATCTGTGATCTATATGAACACTATTTATGAGGACGAGGAGATAGTATTATGAAAAAGATCCATTGCTTAAATCCAATAGCAGCCTGCGGAACAGACCTGTTCCCGGCTGATTATGAGATAACTGACAATAAAGCAGAGGCAGATGCCTTTTTAGTACGAAGCGCTTCTATGCATGAAATGGAACTGCCGGAGGGACTTCTGGCAGTAGGACGTGCAGGTGCAGGTGTAAATAACATTCCTTTAGATGAGTGCGCAAAGGCTGGTGTGGTTGTATTTAACACACCAGGTGCCAATGCAAACGGAGTAAAAGAGCTGGTTCTTGCCGGTATGTTTTTAGCTTCCCGTGACATTGTGGGCGGTATTAAATGGTGCCAGGATAATGCCCAGGACGAAAACATTGCAAAAACGACAGAAAAGAGCAAAAAAGCATTTGCAGGCTGGGAATTAAAGGGTAAAAAGTTAGGTGTTATCGGACTTGGCGCTATCGGTGCTGAGGTTGCAAACGCAGCTACCCATCTGGGAATGGAAGTTTACGGTTATGACCCATATATTTCTGTTAATGCAGCATGGAGACTTTCCAGAAATGTAAAGCACATCACCAATGTAGATACTATTTTCCAGGAGTGCGACTATATTACCGTTCATGTGCCGCTGTTAGAGTCCACCAAAGGCATGATTAATAAAGATAAACTGGATATGATGAAGGATGGCGTGGTGATCTTGAACTTTGCAAGGGATACTCTTGTAAATGATGACGATATGGCTGCAGCACTGGAGGCTGGAAAAGTTGCCCGTTATGTCAGCGATTTCCCAAATCCAAAGGTAGTACATATGAAAAATGTGATCCTCACCCCACATCTGGGTGCTTCCACAAGAGAGTCTGAGGACAACTGTGCGGTAATGGCAGTAAAGGAGATTACAGATTATCTGGAAAATGGTAATATTAAAAATTCTGTTAATTATCCGGCCTGCGATATGGGTGTATGCCAGGCAGAAAGCCGTATTGCCGTTCTTCATATGAATATCCCAAATATGATTGGACAGATCACTGCAATACTGGCAGCTCAGGGCGTAAACATTTCTGATATGACTAATAAGAGCCGTGATAAGTTTGCGTATACCTTATTAGATCTGGAACACAAGCCAGAAGAGGCAACTGTGGAGAAATTAAAGGCCATTGAGGGTGTTTTACGGGTACGCATAGTGAAATAAAAGGACGGATCAGAAGGAGAAAAAAATGGCAGTAGTAAAACCATTTATATGCATCAGACCTGCAAAGGAGAATGCAGCTAAGGTTGCATCCCTTCCTTATGACGTATACAACAGGAAAGAGGCGTGTGCGGCTGTAGCAGGAAATCCTGTTTCTTTCTTAAATATTGACAGGGCGGAGACTCAGTTTTCTGATGATGTGGATACTTATGCAGATTGTGTGTATGAAAAAGCGAGAGAGCTTTTAGATACCCAGATCGCAGAAGGTGTGTATGTTACAGATGCAGGAGACCATTATTATCTATATGAACTGACCATGGATGGACGCAGCCAGACAGGGATCGTTGCCTGCAGTTCCATTGATGATTATGTAAACGGAGTGGTCAAGAAGCATGAAAATACCAGAGAGGATAAAGAATTAGACCGTATCCGTCATGTGGATACAGTCAATGCCCAGACTGGCCCGATCTTTCTGGCTTACAGACAGAATGAGACCTTAAAGGCTATTGTAGCAGAAGAGAAGGCAAAACCGGTTCTTTATGATTTTGTGTCGGATGACGGCATCCGTCACCGGGTATGGAAGATCGATGATCCGGCACAGACTGCGGCTATTGAGGCAGCATTTGCAGCAATTCCGGCTACCTATATTGCAGACGGACATCACAGAGCAGCTTCCGCTGTAAAGGTAGGCTTAAAACGCAGGGCAGAAAACCCTGGATATACAGGTGAAGAGCCATTTAACTACTTCCTGTCTGTTTTGTTCCCGGATGAGGAATTAATGATCCTTCCATACAACCGTGTGGTCAAAGACTTAAATGGAATGAGCAGGGAACAGTTCTTTGAGGCAGTAAAGGGAAAGTTCGAACTGGAAGAAATTGGAAAAGAACCTTATGCACCGGCTGAAAAAGGAACTTTCGGCATGTACCTGGACAACACCTGGTATGCTTTAAAGGTACTTCCCCAGTACAGGAGCGCTGATCCGGTAAAGGGACTGGATGTTTCTATTTTACAGGACCAGCTGTTAGGACCGGTACTTGGCATCGGTGATCCAAGAACGGATAAGCGTATTGATTTTATCGGCGGGATCCGGGGATTAAAAGAACTGGAACGCCGTGTAAGGGAAGATATGGAGATTGCCTTTTCCATGTATCCCACTTCTATTGAAGAGCTTTTAGCAGTAGCAGATGCAGGCCTTTTAATGCCGCCGAAGTCTACCTGGTTTGAACCGAAGTTAAGAAGTGGGTTGTTTATCCATAAATTAAGTTAAATAAGCTGAATGAAAGCCGTCCGGCAGTTGCCGGGCGGCTTTTTCCTGATCTGCGCAATAAGGAAGCTTATTACAGGTGGCTGCATTTGATGTACATCCTGGAAAAATGGCGGGTTATACAGATGTTACGCAGGGGGAATATCTTTCGTCTGGTATACCCGTCTCCATTCTTTGGTTCCGTCTACTTTTATGGTCTCACACTGGTTCTTTTGTAGAAATTTTATCAGTTCGTAGCAGTTGATCCAGATCTCGTGGTCACTTTCTTTCTGGGATTCGTCAAAAACCAGCTCCAGACCGAAGTGGAGGTGGGGCTCTTCTATGTTGTTGGTGTTTTCTTTGGAGCTGTAGCCGGTGCGCCCCATATAGCCGATAACGTCTCCGGCCTGGACTAGACTGCCTTCTTTTAAATCAGACTGGAAGGGGTAGTTTTTTCGCAGGTGAGCGTAGTAATAATACCGCTTTTTATCAAAGCTTCGGATCCCGATCCGCCAGCCTCCGTACTGGTTCCAGCCAAGGGCTTCTACATACCCGGATTCTACGGCGATAATGGGAGTTCCCACCTGTCCCATCATGTCGTGGCCTAAGTGGCGGCGCCTGAAGCCGTAGCTGCGTGAAACACCGAAATCGTCAAAATCATTGTAGGGGAAGTTTTTTGCCAGCGGGAAGAAGGCCTTCAGGCCGTATTTTGTGACCCAGACAGTATCGGGCACAGTTTCGGATGATTGCGGCACCTGCGGCACTTCATCTGCCGGTATTTCCGCCTGAAATGTCCCTACCATTCCGTCTAACACCGCCCCATAAGCCTGTTTGTAATAGTCATAATATTTCATATCTTTTGTCAGCTCTTCCATAGTCGAGTCCCCATTGATCAGCTGCTCTGCCACCTTTTCCATGTCACTTTTCTTATATCTGGAAAAATCCCCGCCATAGCGTGTTCCAAGATACGCCAGCAGATCCACCCAGTTTAAATGTATTTCCGCCTGGCAAGTATCCACATCGTACCGGAAAGCCTGATCTAACGCCTCGCTGGTCACATTAAAATCTACCCATTTAATAAATTTGCTGGATGTCTGGAAAATATCAGTCTGCCGGTCTGTTTTCTTCATAAAAAGACAAAGGCATAAAAGCATCAGGACAAAAAGTTCCATACCAATAAAGACAAATGAATGAAATGAATATTTCTTAGAAAAAGACATAATATCCCCCTTTTGGTTAAAATGTACTCTCGGAAGCTTTCTGTACCTGTTTTATATATTTCCGGCCTTTTGGCCCTGGTATCATCATATGTCCTGCTCACGGTCAATATGCCAGTGGCTCCCTTGTTAGAAAATAGGAATTATGTTATAATGAGCGCAGGGAAAAACAAGCGGCTGCGCAGCAGACATTTGTTTTTCACAAGCCATTAACGAAGGTTCCGCCTGCGAAAGCAGGCAGTGGAGCGCGTCAGCGCGGGGAACCTGAGTATAAGATATAATGAGTCCAAAAGAAAAACAAGCGACACCGAAGGTGACATTTGTTTTTCTTGGACCATTAACGAAGGTTCCGCCTGCGAAAGCAGGCAGTAGAGCGCGAATGCACGGGGAACCTGAGTTTAAGATAAAATAAGGAATGGACCGATCATGCTAAAAGGTCCCTGATCAGGCAGTATAAAATGAATGTACTCTCGGAATCTTTCCTGCACCTGCTTTTGCGGCCGATTTTCTGCCAGTCGCACCCCAATTTTATCAACGTACGCACCGCGTACGCCTCTGAAATTTGGGTACAACTGACAAAAAATCTTCTCGCAAAATCAAGTACAAAAAGATTCCGAGAGTACATAATGATCGCAAGGAGGACAAAAAAATGCAGAATTTTGAATTTTATGCACCAACCCGGATGATTTTTGGAAAAGATACCCACAAGCAGGTGGGAAAACTGGTAAAGGAATATGGCTTTAAGAAGGTTTTCGTTCATTTTGGCGGTGCAAGTGCGAAAAAGAGCGGGCTTCTTGATACTGTATTAGATTCTTTAAAGGCAGAAAATATTGATTATGTGACTTTAGGCGGCGTTCAGGCAAACCCCACACTGGCGATGGCAAAAGAAGGCATTGAGCTGGGAAAAAAGGAAGGCGTTGATTTTATCCTTGCTGTAGGCGGCGGAAGTGTGATCGACTCAGCAAAATGCATTGCAGACGGTATTGCAAACCCGGATGTAGATGTGTGGAAGTTTTATATGAAAGAGGAAACTCCAAAGGCTGCTCTTCCGGTGGGCGTTATCCTTACATTATCTGCAACCGGCAGTGAGATGAGCGCTTCCAGCGTTATCACAAATACAGAGCTGGGATTAAAACGAGGATTTAACAGCCCTGGACACAGACCATTATTTTCAATCTGTAATCCGGAGCTGACCTATACAGTAAGCCCATTCCAGACTGGCTGCGGAGCCGTGGATATCATGATGCATACCTTAGAGCGTTATTTCAGTATTGGGGAGAACACACCATTATCTGACCGCATTGCAGAGGGAGTTTTAAAGACTGTGATCCCGGCTGGAAAAGCTGCACTGGAAAATCCAAATGACTATGAGGCACGAGCATCCATTATGTGGGCCGGAACCATTTCACACAATGATCTGACCGGTCTTGGAAGAGATGTTTTTATGGCAGTACATCAGATGGAGCATGAATTGTCCGGTATGGATGAGAAGATTGCCCACGGCGCAGGGCTTTCTGCTTTATGGGCATCCTGGGCTAGATATGTATATAAGGATGATGTGAGCCGTTTTGCCCAGTATGCAGTGAATGTATGGAATATTGAGATGGATTTTGAGCATCCGGAAAAAACTGCTTTAGCAGGTATCCAGGCAACAGAAGATTATTTCAAGAGCCTGGACATGCCGGTTTCTTTAAGAGAGCTGAATGTAGATCCTGCATCATTTGAAGAACTGGCAGAAAAATGTACTAACTACGGCAAAAGAACACTTGCGGGTATCAAGGTATTAGATAAGCCGGATATTATTGAAATCTATAAAATGGCATATTAAGATATTGGGGTCATATTTTGACCCTTCTGATGCAGGTAATGCACAGATAAAAATAAAAACAGTCTCCAGAAGGAAAAACATTCCTGCACTGGAGGCTGTTTTATTATCCTATATTTGCACAAGACTGCCAAAAGCAGGTTCTGCAGAAAAATTATAGTTCAATGATCTCCCCATCATCAGGAACCAGCAGATTTCCATGATAATATTCTTTTCCTTCTGCTGTGTAAAGTTCTTTCCTGTGGTTTAAATTCTTATCTTCAGTATGCCACAGTACCAGATTGGGGATAGAAAGGCCTTCAGCCAGTTCACAGGCTTCTTTTACCGTGCTGTGGTGTTTTTCATAAGGCTGGAAGCGTTCCCGGTCCCCGTAGAGACAGAAAGCTTCATGTAAAAGCCACTGGCTGCCTTCTACATATGGCTTACAATCCGGATTGTAAGGTTCGTCTCCGGCACAGGTGAATTTCTTCCCGTTTTTCAGCATCATGGTGAAGCCGAACTGCTTTGCCTTTGTAGATAAAATATCAAAGAAAGTCACATCATAGTCTAAAATAGAGACAGTTTCCCCGTCTTCTACCGGGATCAGGAAAATCTGTTCACCGATCATTTTGTAAAATTTTCCCTGAAGGGTTAAACGGCATAAAGTGGAAATCGTATCCACAAGCCCGGGATGACAGTAGATGCGAAGCTCTCCCTCATATTTTCCTTTTTTCATGGCAGTGGCGATCATGCGGACCATCCAGACAATGCCAAGGATATGGTCGGTGTGCTCATGAGTGACGAAAATATGGTGGATGTGGGACATGTCCACATTCATCTTTTCAAGGATGCCTAAAATGCCATTGCCGCCTCCGGCATCTACCATGAAAAATTCATTTCCGTTTTTTATGGCAAAACAGGTATTGTAGCAGTGCGTTGCCTGGGCATTTCCTGTGCCGAATACATATAATTCTTCCATACTTTTTAAGTCCTTTCTTCTCTGAATAGTTAACAAACTGTAAGATTGTGTTCCTATGGAAAAACTTTTATTTTCAATAAGAATATGGTACTATAAACTTATATAAAACGCAAGGTTCTTCACACAAGGCTATTTTAACACTTTAAAGTAAAAGACTCCCGGATCACATAAAAATACTAAGGGCGTTAAATGATAGAAGAACAGGCGAAAATTGGGGGAATGTATATATGAGGGACATGGCGTATCTGCAGCTTTTAGCGCGGGAATATCCGTCGGTGAAAGAGGCCACCAGTGAGATCATCAATTTAATGGCGATCTGCAATCTGCCAAAAGGAACGGAATATTTTTTCAGTGACCTTCACGGGGAATATGAAGCATTTATCCACCTGTTGCGGTCTTCTTCCGGTATTATCCGGGAAAAGATCAAGGAGACCTTCGGGCATCTGATCCCGGAAGAAGAACAGCTTCAGTTAGCGAATCTGATCTACTATCCGGAACGCCATCTGCCGCGGATGATGAAAATGGGGCGTTATACGGAAGACTGGCAGAAGATAACCATTTACCGGCTGGTCCAGATCTGCCGTGAGGTGTCTTCTAAATATACACGTTCCAAGGTAAGAAAGAAAATGCCAAAGGAGTTTGCGTATATCATTGATGAGCTGCTCCATGTAGACTATACAGATGAGAATAAAAAGCTGTATTACAATGAGATCATCCATTCTATTATTGATAGCTGTATTGCGGACAAGTTTATTGCGGCTTTATGCTACCTGATCCAGAATCTGACCATTGATAATCTTCATATCATCGGTGATATTTTTGACCGTGGTCCAAGAGCGGATATTATTATGAAAGAACTGATGAATTTTCACGATGTAGATATCCAGTGGGGAAATCATGATATTTCCTGGATGGGAGCTGCAGCGGGCAATCTGGCCTGTATCTGCAATGTACTCCGGATTGCTATCAGCTACAACAGCTTTGATGTGCTGGAAGACGGATATGGCATTAATCTGCGCCCGCTGTCCATGTTTGCAGCAAAGGTTTACCAGGATGATCCATGTGTTCAGTTTATGCCAAAGATCCTGGATGAAAACATTTATGATGCAGTAGATCCGGGACTGGCGGCTAAGATGCACAAGGCTATTGCTGTGATCCAGTTTAAGGTGGAAGAGGCTATTATCCAGCGCCATCCGGAGTATGAGATGGAAAACCGCATGCTTTTAACGGCAGTAGATTACCAAAAAGGTACAGTTATGATCGATGGAAAAGAATATCCTATGCTGGATATGAATTTTCCAACCATTGATCCGAGAAACCCACTGGAACTGACCAGAGGCGAAAAGGAGCTGTTGCGTACGCTCTGCGCTTCTTTCCGCCACAGTGAGGTTTTACAGCGCCAGGTGAAATTTATTTATTCCCATGGCGGCATTTACAAGTGCTATAATTCTAATCTGCTGTACCATGGATGCATCCCTATGAAGAAGGACGGCACGTTTGATGTTATTATGATCAATGGAAAGGGTTATCAGGGAAGATCCCTTATGGATTTCCTGAACCGCCAGGTGCATAATGCATATTTTCTTCCAGATGGTTCAGACGGCAAGGAAGAGGCACTGGATCTGATGTGGTATCTGTGGTGCGGTGCAAAGTCACCTGTATTTGGAAAAGCCAAGATGACGACTTTTGAGCATTATTTTGTAGAAGATGCGGCCACCCATAAAGAGATGATGAATCCTTATTACAAATTGTGTGAAAAAGTGGAAGTCTGTGACCAGATTTTAAAGGAATTTGGTTTAAAGACCGAGGGTTCCCATATAATCAACGGACATGTTCCGGTTAAGTTAAAAGATGGGGAAAAACCGGTCAAAGCAGGGGGAAAGCTGTTTGTGATCGACGGAGGCCTTTCAAAATCATATCAGAGCACTACCGGAATTGCAGGATATACATTGATCTCTAATTCTCATCATCTGGCATTGGCAGAGCACATGCCATTTGATCCGAAAAAGGACAGTACACCAAAGGTATCTGTAGTAGAGAAGTTAAAGACTAGGGTTATGGTGGCAGATACGGATAAGGGACAGGAATTAAAGGAACAGATCTCAGATCTGAAGGAATTAGTGGCAGCATACCGGGAAGGAGCTATAAAGGAAAGGGCTGAATAATGACCAGAGCAGAATTTTTACAGGGATTAAAGACAGAATTGGAAGGCCGCGTTCCGTATTCTGTGATCCAGGAAAATATCAGATATTATGATTCTTATATTTTAGATGAAGTGAATAAAGGGGCTGATGAGGCAGAGGTGATCGAAAGCCTGGGAGGTCCCAAGATCATTGCAAGGACCATTGTAGACGCGGCTCTTGATACAGAGGACCGGCCGGACGGTTATGAGACTTACGGATCTGGTAAAGCACAGGAAGAGGATGCCGGTCCTGGAAACCGGGAATACAGCGGGCCTTATGGAACTGTGGACAGAGAAGATAGTTATGGTGACAACTACCGGAGAAATGTACATTATGTGGATTTCAGCAAATGGTATGTGAGACTTGCAGCAGGACTGATCGTGTTTTTCGTTATTTTCCTGCTCATGAGCCTGTTCTTTGGAATCATAGGATTGGCTGGTTGGATCTTATCTTATATCTGGCCTGTGCTTCTGATCTTAATGATCATCTGGATGTTTAAGGGGTCGGGAAGATAATGGGGTAGTTGTCTTAATGTATATGGGCAGGTAAATTTGGGATTGAAAGTAACCTGCGGACAGTAAGCCATAAAATGAGGGGATGTTAAAAAACATCCTCTTTTTGTTGACAATTTTGTGAAAAAATAATATAATCATGTTGTTGGTTCGTAATAAATCCGTAACAATTCTATTTCTACTATTTCGACAGTTAGGAGACTTTCAGCGTGAAATTTGCTTTATTACAGAGACATGCGGTAAAGGCTGCCGCAGGTCTTTTTCTTTTATCAGGTATTCTTTTTGTAAATCCAACTGATAGTCTGGCCGCTTCTAAAAGTGCAGAGGTACAGACACGTTCTTCTTATATGGTGACTATCGCAGCACCTGCTGTAGAGGTGCATCTTTCTGCCAATGAACACAGCCGTTCTGTAGGCGAGGTAAAACGTGGACAGACTTATGAGGTTCTTTCTAATCTGGGAAACGGCTGGGTGAAGATCAGCACAGGAAATGGTGATGGTTATATCAAAACTTCCGGAAAGGCATCTTTAGTTGAAAAAAATCAGGAGACAGTGGATCTTTCTGTCAGACAACGCCGCCAGACTGTAGAATTTGCTCTTCAATTTTTAGGTGGAAGCTATGTTTTCGGTGGAGTTGACCCCAATAAGGGAGTTGACTGCTCTGGTTTTACCCGCTATATCTTACAGCACGCGGCTTCTGTCAGCCTTCCTCATTCTTCCAGAGGACAGGCAAACTGTGGGACTCCTGTCTCAGAGGAGGAGATGCAGCCGGGAGATCTGATCTTCTACGGTGATGGCGGAGGCATCAATCATGTGGCAATGTATATTGGGAATGGACAGGTAGTTCATGCCTCTACAGAAGCTACAGGTATTAAGACTTCACCTTATAATTACCGTAAGCCGGTGAAGATAGTCAGTGTTTTAAGTTAATAGTATTATTTACAGTCCTGGTGCAGAAATGACACCGGGGCTTTTTTGTCTTTCAGCCGGGAAAATGCTTCCGGCAGGTTCTGAAAACCATGATTTCAGGTGGTATTCCGGTTACAATATGTGAAATAATTGTGAAATCTGTCGAAAACATGAACAAATATTAAAAAAAATAAATATATTGACGGATGATTTATGTGTGGTATAATACAAATGTAATTAACGTAACATTTGTGTAACATTTGGGCACAGCTATTTAACATAAACCGTAACAAATAGGATGGGATGAAGATGCATAATATTTTTGGTAAACTGGTTAGAACAGGACTTGTATGTGGAATGCTGATGATGACAGTTCCGATGACGTCCATGGCAGCTATTGGACCTGGATTTGAAGAAGGCACATACATTGCCACTATTACCGCAGACAGTGTTAACATCAATAAGGCAAAAGATAGCGAAGAGGTTCTGACCACTGCCAAAGCAGGAGATACATATGAAGTTTTAGAGGATCTGGGAAATGGATGGATGAAGATCCGCGTAAATGATACAGAAGGCTATCTTCCTATTTCTGAAAATGCAGAGGTAGAAGAAGCGGAAGCAGGCGAGATTGAGGAGATCCAGAGAAAAGCCATTGAGTCTTCTGGCAACTATAAGAGAGAGCAGCTTGTAAGTTATGCGCTTCAGTTTGTAGGTGGACCGTACCGTTATGGCGGCAGTGATCCACGTACCGGAACAGACTGCTCCGGTTTTACCAGATATGTCTATCAGCATGGTTTAGGTATTTCCTTAAACCGTTCTTCTGGCAGTCAGGCATCCCAGGGAACAGCAGTCAGCGCTTCAGATATGCAGCCAGGTGATCTGCTTTTTTATGGAAGCGGAAAGGGCATTAACCATGTAGCAATGTACATAGGAGACGGAAAAATCGTTCATGCTTCTACAGAAGCAACTGGTATTAAGGTTTCCAACTGGAATTACAGAAATCCGGTGAAGATCGTGAGTATGCTGGGATAAAAGGGATAATTAAGAAAAGGAACAGGCTCTTCTGCTGACTGCAGAAGGGCCGTTTTTGCAGGTTGGGAAATCTGCATCCATGTACTCTCGGAATCTTTTTGTACTTGATCTTGCGTGAAAGACTCCGAGAGTACATCATCTATAAAAGGGAGAAAAGCCGGGATAGGGGAGCTATCCTGGCTTTTCTCAAGGGGAGTATAAATAATTAATAAGGATGAGGCTGTGGTTTAAGGGAAACCATGTTGCCTCACATTAGTTATAATATAAATACAGGGAAATTGCAAGGAAATTCCCTGAAAGCTGCGTATAAAACAAGATGATTCAGCCATAATAAAGCTGTAACTTAAAGTTGAATATGAAAAATATCTTTTTGGAGGTATTGAAATGGCAAAGAATGACTATAGCAATGATTACAGTAACCGTTACAGCAACCAGATGGATGGCTGCAGCAACATGAATCAGGAAAACAAGACAAAAAACAAGAGCGAAAATAAAACAGAAAATACTACCCGCACTACTTCAAAAAATAATGCAAAGAACAACTGCAGAAATAAAACGGAATATTAAAACTGTAAAACTGTCATGAAAGAAGTGACCGCTTCAGGTAAAAACGGAATACCTGAAGCGGTCATTTTTTGCTGTGATCACGGATTGTACCCATCAGACAGGACGGGCATATATTGCTAATAGGAAGACTTGTCTATAACGTTTTGAAATAGTTCATATGTCCGCATATATGAAAGATTCCGAGTGAACATAAAGGAAAGAAGGTGGAAAGATGACTGGTTTTCCAATGCTTCCTTATTGGGAATTTGACCGGTGGAGAGAAATGGGGCGGGTACAACGTATTATTGATCTCAGGAGTCCGTGGCAGTATGAAAAAGAGCGGATCCGCGGAAGTGAAAATATTCCCTATGATGAGTTCTGGGATCATATGGATGAGATAAATTATGGGGAAATGACCGTATTCTATTGTGAAAGAGGCGCTAAGAGCATGGTCATCTGCCGTGATCTGTGGCGTATGGGATATGAGGTGGCAGATCTTGCCGGTGGAATGATGAATTACAGAGGGAAATACATTGACAGATAGCAGTTTCGGGCTGTAAGATATAATGAGCGCAGCGAAAAACAAGCGGCTGCGAAAGCAGACATTTGTTTTTCGCAAGCCATTAACGAATGCCCCGCCTGCGTCAGCAGGCAGTGGAGCGCGACAGCGCGTGGGCATGAGTGGACCGGCACCATTAACGAAGATTCCGTCTGCGAAGCAGACAGTAGAGCGCAAAGCGCGGGGAATCTGAGTTTGCGATGTAACGAATGCCCCGCCTGCGTCAGCAGGCAGTAGAGCGCGACAGCGCGTGGGCATGAGTGGACCAGCACCATTAACGAACAGAAGGAGCAATTTTATGAAGATTTTATTCGCATCTGATATCCACGGTTCTGCGTATTACTGCCGCAGACTGTTAGACATTTATAAAGAAACAAAAGCATCCAGAATGGTCATTTTAGGGGACATCCTTTATCATGGCCCCAGAAATGATCTTCCAAAGGAGTATGCTCCAAAGGAAGTCATTGCCATGTTAAATCCATTAAAGGACCAGATCTACGCTGTACGCGGCAACTGTGATACGGAAGTAGACCAGATGGTGCTCCAGTTTCCGATCCTGGCAGATTATGCACTGCTGGTATTAGATGGAAAGACATTTTATGCAACCCACGGACATGTATTTAATCAGGATCATCTGCCTCCTATGCAGGCTGGAGATATTCTGGTACATGGACATACACATTTGCTGAAAGCGGAAAAAGCAGAAACAGAATGTGGGACGATTACCGTATTAAATCCAGGCTCTGTTTCTATTCCTAAAGGTGGAAATCCAAATACATATGCGATCCTGGAAGATGGAATATTTACCATTTATTCCCTGGATGGCGAAGTGGTAAAAGAAATTAAGCTGTAAAAAGTAATATGAAACTGAAAAAGAAATTGAAAAATGGAATGAATTTAGAACTGTGAGGAAAACGGATTGAAGCAGACCTATGAACTGATTGCACCCTGTCATTTTGGGCTGGAAGCTGTATTAAAAAAAGAAATACTGGATCTGGGATATGAGATCTCCCAGGTGGAAGATGGAAGAGTCACATTTATCGGTGATGATGAGGCAATCTGCCGTGCAAATGTATTTTTGCGCACTGCAGAGCGTATTCTGTTAAAAGCAGGCAGCTTCCGGGCTGAGACTTTTGAGGAACTGTTCCAGGGAACAAAAGCTATTGCATGGGAAGAATTTATCCCGGAAGATGGTAAATTCTGGGTAGCAAAGGCGTCTTCTATTAAAAGCAAGCTGTTCAGCCCTTCTGATATCCAGTCTATTATGAAAAAGGCCATGGTAGAACGGATGAAGGAGCATTATCATGTATCCTGGTTTCCGGAAGATGGGGCAAAATTCCCTTTGCGTGTATTTTTGTATAAGGATATTGTTACCATTGGCATTGATACCAGTGGTGATTCCCTTCATAAAAGAGGCTACCGCACCCTTACCAGCAAGGCTCCTATTACAGAAACACTGGCTGCAGCACTGATCATGCTTACTCCGTGGAATAAGGACCGTATTTTGGTGGATCCATTCTGCGGAAGCGGTACGTTCCCTATTGAGGCAGCCATGATGGCAGCCAATATGGCACCAGGTATGAACCGCTCTTTCTTATCTGAAGACTGGAAGAATATCATTAAAAGAAAATGCTGGTATGATGCCATGGACGAAGCAAATGATCTATTGGATGATACAGTAAAAGTAGATATCCAGGGCTATGATATTGACGGGGATATTGTGAAAGCAGCCAGAGCCAATGCCCAGTCTGCAGGTGTGGACCATATGATCCATTTCCAGCAGCGTCCGGTAAACGCTCTCAGCCATCCGAAGAAATATGGTTTTATTATTTCCAACCCGCCTTACGGCGAGCGTATTGAAGAGAAAAAGAACCTTCCGGCTCTGTATACAGAGATCGGTGAGCGTTTTGCAGCTTTAGATGCCTGGTCCATGTATCTGATCACATCTTATGAGGATGCGGAGAAATACATTGGCCGTAAGGCAGATAAGAACCGCAAGATCTACAATGGCATGTTAAAAACCTATTTCTATCAGTTCATGGGTCCCAGACCGCCAAAACGCAGTCAGGAGAACCGAAACGTTGATTAAAAAAAGAATAAAAATTCAATTTAAAAAAGCCGTTTCCATGTTTATGGGAGCGGCTTTGCCTGGAATAATGTGTACGATCCTTCTTTCAGTCTGTCTTGCGGGCTGTAAAAGCATTCCGGCAATACCGGAAAAAGATCAGGCAGGAGAAAATCAGCAGCAGGAACAGATGAAAGAAAGTAAGGATACAGATCCTAGTCAGGAGAAAAAAACTCAGGCAGAAAAAGATACACAAAACAGTGGGAAAAGCACAGCACAAGATGATGGAAGCACAGCGGGTCCGCCGGTTATCTGGAACCGTAAAATGCCTGAGGATGTAGTTTTGCCGGCTTCTTACGATTACAGGGAACACGGACGTGCACCTAAGATCGGCAATCAGGGATCTCTTGGCACTTGCTGGGCATTTGCTTCTCTGACTGCCCTGGAATCTACGCTGCTGCCGGATCAGAAAGAAACATTTTCTGTGGATCATATGTCCATGCACAATCATTTTCTTCTGGGGCAGGACGAAGGGGGAGAATACACCATGTCCATGGCTTATCTTCTTTCCTGGGAAGGACCGGTGTGGGAGTCAGAGGATCCTTATGGTGATGGAATTTCCCTAGATGGCTTAAAAGCAAGGGAACATGTACAGGAGATACAGATCCTGCCGTCAAAAGATTATGAAGCTATTAAAAGGGCTGTTTATTTAGAAGGTGGTGTGCAAAGCTCCTTATATACATCTATGCAGGATTATGAAAGTGAGTCTATTTATTACAATCGTGACACCAATTCCTATTGCTATATTGGTACGGAGAAGCCTAACCATGATTCTGTGATCGTAGGCTGGGATGATGATTTCCCGAAAGAAAATTTTAATATGGATCTGGAAGGAGACGGAGCCTTTATATGTACTAACAGCTGGGGCGAAGATTTCGGAGATCAGGGATATTTTTATGTATCTTATTATGATACTAATATTGGAGTCCATAATATTGTATACACGGGAATTGAACCTACTGACAATTATGACAATATCTACCAGAGTGATCTTTGCGGATGGGTAGGTCAGATCGGGTATGGGAAAGATGCAGCCTGGTTTGCCAATGCTTATCGCACAGAAAAAAGGGAAGAGCTGGCGGCAGCCGGTTTTTATGCAACAGGGCCGGATACAGAATATAAGATCTATGTGGCACGTTATCTTCCGGACAAGGACGGCTCAGATGCTGCAGGAAAAGACAGGTTCAGTCAGGACCATGGCCTGGAATCCGCTTTAAACAGGAGGACTCTTTTAGCAGAGGGAGTTTTAGAGTATTCAGGCTATTATACGATTCCTTTTGATCAAAAAATAGTATTGGACCAGGGGGAAAAGTTTGCTATAATAGTGGAAATAAAAACGCCGGATACTGTTCATCCTGTAGCCATTGAATATGATGCCGGAGATGGTATTGCCCAGGTGACAATGGCAGACGGCGAAGGTTATTTAAGCCACAATGGTTCTCTGTGGGAGCATGTAGAAGAGACCCAGAAGTGCAACCTGTGCCTGAAGGTGTATACAGACACAAAATAAACAGGGAAAAGCCAACACATGATACAAAGGGTGATAACATGGAAAATAATAAAGAAAAAAGAATCATATTTGCAACGGGAAATGCGGGAAAGATGCGTGAGATCCGTGCTATTCTGTCTGACCTGGGACTGCCAGTGCTGTCTATGAAAGAAGCAGGTGTTGTCCTGGATATTGTAGAAGATGGTAAAACATTCGCGGAAAATGCAAAAATTAAAGCAATGGCAGTGTGGAAGCAGACAGGAGGCGTTGTGCTGGCAGACGATTCAGGTCTGGCCGTAGATTATATTGGAGGCGAGCCAGGTGTTTACTCTGCCAGATATATGGGAGAAGATACCTCTTATGAGATCAAAAACCGAAATATCATTGAGCGTCTGGCAAATGCCGAAGGAAAAGAACGCAGTGCCCGTTTTGTCTGTAACATTACCGCTGTCTTAGAAGATGGAAGGGTGATCCAGAGAGAAGCTGCCATGGAAGGACTCATCGCAAAGGAGCCTGCAGGAGACGGCGGTTTTGGTTATGATCCAATCCTTTATCTCCCAGAGTTTGGAAAAACTTCTGCAGAGCTTACCATGGAAGAGAAGAACCGCATCAGCCACAGAGGAAAAGCATTAGAGGCAATGAAACAGGCCTTAAAGGAAGAGGTTGCAGAAAAATGAAGATATTGATCGTTAGCGATACACACAGAAAAGATGAAAATCTGAAGTGGGTGATCAGGAAAACAAAGCCTTTTGATATGCTGATCCATCTGGGAGATGCAGAGGGAAGCGAATACGAGATCATGAAATGGGTGGATAAAGGCTGTGATCTGGAAATGATCATGGGAAATAATGATTTCTTTTCTCAGTTAGAACGGGAAAAGGAGATCATGATCGGTAAGTACAAGGTGCTTCTCACCCACGGACATTATTATAATGTGTCTACCGGTCCTGCTTATTTAAAGCAGGAAGCAAAAGAGCGGGGCTTTGACATCGTTATGTTCGGTCATACTCACAGACCATACTTTGATATTGATAAATCCGGGGAAAAGGAGTTGATCACTTTAAATCCCGGCAGCCTTTCCTATCCGAGACAGGAGGGACACAGACCTTCTTATATGCTGATGAAGATCGATGACAATGGGGAAGCCCGGTTTGAGCAGCATTATCTGTAAAAGTTTTGTGAAAAAGTGTACATAGGGGAAGAAGTGCAGCTATGGGAATGATGGCGCATGTAAAGTGTGTATCAGACCGAAAAGGAAGTAGAGAAAGAAAATCTTGCCGGTAGTACTCTGCATCGCGGAACTTTGCAATATGCCGCGTCAGCTTCAATCGACAATGCTACCGGCATCGCCTCATTCAGCTTCCTTGCACATGAAAAATTATCCTGCGTGTAATGGATCGGTAATTATCGTGGATTATACTAGGAAATCCGGAGATGGCGGCTTTGCTGACGAGTCTGGCGAAGAGCTTGAAGGTTGAATAAAATAATGAAGATAAAATAGAGTCTGCTGGCATTAGGAGAAATCCAGATGTGGGTGGACTTTTTTGTAGTGGAAAATAATGTACATAAGATATGCTTCAAGCTATAATTAGGGTAGATGTTTCCCTGGCGTAATGTCAGCTGAAGCATTACAAATGACGGGCTTTGGCTGTTAGATGATCCAGGGGTGATCGAGGAGAAAATAAAAGATGATAAATGAACACTTGAAAAAAGAAAATACTTTCTTAGACGATTGGGCAGCAAAGGTTTCCGGTTTTATAAGAGATGAGATAGTTGATCATGAATTTTACTGGAAAAGCGGGATAAAAATTCTATTTTTGTTAAAAGAGGTGAATGGTGGAGAAGACTGGGATTTAAGAGAATTTCTTCGTGAAGGCGGAAGAAAGCAAACCTGGGATAATGTCACCAGATGGGTGATAGGAATAAATCACTTAGAGCGAGATATACCATGGAAAGAGCTAGAAACTATAACTGAAGAACAAAGAATAGAAAATCTGCAACAGATAGCAGTTGTGAATGTAAAAAAGACTCCTGGTGGTCATACCTCTGCACTTGAGCAGATAACAGAGGCAGCTATAGATAACGGGGAGATGCTATGTAATCAGATAAATATGTGTCAACCAGATATTATAATCTGTGGTGGTACTTCTGGAAATTATTTTAATAACATTACGGAGTATTCAAATCCTGTCTGGAAACAGACGAAACATGGTATATGGTATGTTGTTGAGCCAACAGGCAGGATTATTGTTGAATATTCGCATCCGGAAGCGAGGGTTAAAGATTGCCTGCTTTATTATGGTTTGGTAGATGCTGTAAGAGAAATTATATCAATATTATATCACTAATAGATACTTATAGGGTAATGTAATTAGAAAGATAGAGCATCTGGTAAGCAAACATGATGCTCAAAAAACTTATATTGATGGCAAAGGAAGGTTGATATGAATATACAGATATTTGGGACAAAGAAATGTAATGATACAAGAAAGGCTGAACGCTTTTTTAAAGAGCGTGGCATAAAGTATCAGTTCATTGATATGAAAGAAAAGGGCATGAGCAAAGGAGAATTTAATTCTGTAGCTCAGGCAAATGGCGGATTAGATAACATGGTCAACTGGGATGGGAAAGACAAGAACTTACTTGCCCTTATAAAATATATTGCTGACGAAGACAAACTTGAAAAAGTTCTTGAAAATCCACAGGTAATTAAGACACCGGTGGTCAGAAACGGTAAGCAATCAACACTGGGGTATCTGCCGGATGTATGGAAAAACTGGAATTAGAGGATAGTATATGCAAAAAAATGCGAAAAAGTGTTGACAAAACAATAATGGTCATATATAATATTCTTTGTTGCGACGGGGTGTGGCTCAGCTTGGCTAGAGCGCCTGGTTTGGGACCAGGAGGTCGCAG
>OGXF01000280.1_pt1 | contig 51053 bp, 41 predicted proteins | sample 1576191 | NCBI WGS metagenome assembly OGXF01 (sample SAMEA3541545, study PRJEB24748) | human gut metagenome | biome: human gut; feature: human-associated habitat; material: faeces | place: China | collected 2012
CCAATGACATGAATAAAACCGTCAGGTTTTATGAATGAGTCGCTAAGTTGTGGAAAAAAAGTTGTAGGTATTCGGTAGTTCAATATGTGGTTTTGAAGGTATGTATAGATTTAAGGGAACCGTCGGTTAGTATCTGATGGTTCCTTTTTTGTCTATAAACATACTAGTATATCGTTTTCGAAATGACTATACCATTCGCTTGTCTGCGAACCTGATTGCACAGTCCTAAAAGCCTCAGCGTAGCCCGCTATGCCTGCGTTTTTAGAACCGCACACTCAAATCCGCATTCTCCGCGGTTAGTACAGTTATTTACGAAACGATGTACTAAAAGGTATATAGATCACTAATTGGTTGTATACTGGAAATACTATTCCCTGTTATGTTACAGGGAAGGGGAGTTTCAAAGAGAAAAATACCTGGAGTACACTCTCCTGTGCTTAGGTAGGATTGGAGGAAATAATGGAGAAGAAAAAGTTTCAGATGCCTCATACTTATATCATCATTTTTGGGGTTATCCTGGTAGCCGCATTGCTGACCTGTTTCATTCCGTTAGGAAAGTATGATACAAAAGAGATCACCTATACAGTTAATGGGTCAGAAAAAACAAGAACTGTTGTAGATCCGGACAGTTTCCAGTATATTCTGGATGAGGACGGCAATAAAGTGACACAGGCGGCACCGCTTTTTGGTACAGAAGATTTTGGCGGCCGCGGTGGTATAGTCAATTATGTATTTGAAGGTATGACTACGGGAAGCAGAGGAGGCGGAGCAGTTGCTATTATCGCGTTCACTCTGGTAGTTGGCGGAGCTTTTGGTATTGTTCTCAGAACCGGAGCAGTTGAAAGTGGTATTATGCGTGTTATCAGCCTGACAAACGGTAAAGAGATCATCCTGATCCCGATTCTGATCACACTGTTTTCACTGGGTGGTGCTGTATTTGGAATGGGTGAAGAGGCAATTCCGTTTGTTATGATTCTGGTTCCTATGTTTATTGCTATGGGATATGACGCAGTTGTAGGCATCATGTGTAGTTATGTAGCAACACAGGTTGGTTTTGGCAGTTCCTGGCAGAATCCTTTTGGACTGGCAGTTGCCCAGGGCATTGCAGGTATCCCTGTTATGTCAGGTGCATGGTTTCGTATTCCATTATGGATCTTCTTTACTGTTTTAACCATTGTATTTACCATGCGCTATGCAGTAAAGATTAAAAAGAATCCAACCATGTCTGTTGCATATGAATCTGATCGTGAATACAGAGAAGATTTTAAAAATAATAAAAAAGAATCCAAACCATTTACTTTAGGCCATAAACTGGTTCTTATAGATATCCTTGTATGTGTTATCTGGACGGTTTGGGGCGTTGTAAAAAACGGTTATTATATTCCTGAGATTGCTTCACAGTTCTTTGTAATGGGGTTGGTTGCAGGTATTATTGGACTGATTTTCCATTTAAATGATATGCACTTAAATGATATTCCAGCTTCCTTTAATCAGGGTGCAGCTGACCTGTTAGGTGCAGCAATGTGCATAGGTATGGCACAGGGTATCATTATTATCTTAGGTGGAACAGATGCTTCTTCCGGAACTGTATTAAACACCATTCTCCACAGTATCAGTGGTGCAATGCAGAATCTTCCACCAGTTGTTTCAGCATGGTTTATGTATGTATTCCAGTCTGTATTTAACTTCTTTGTTGTATCTGGTTCCGGACAGGCAGCTCTTACAATGCCAATCATGGCACCTTTAGCTGATCTGGTAGGTGTAGAACGTCAGATAGCAGTTCTTGCGTTCCAGCTGGGTGATGCATTTACAAACTTTATCGTACCTACTTCCGGCTGTCTGTTAGGCGCACTGGCTGCAGCAAAACTGGAGTGGGGGAGTTGGGCAAAGTTCCAGATCAAGTTCCAGGCAGTCCTGGTTGTATTTGCTTCCCTGGCAGTGGTCCTTGGCGTTGTCATCGGACTGTCATAATGTTACAGTTCAACTGTGACGTCATAATTGCCATAACAAAAGCTTAACTTGCTTATCCATTTTGTCAGGATTATAATGTTCCTCAAACGTCTGTGAGATAACAGGGTGTGAAAGGAGTGCAGCAAAATGGAATTAATGATCATTATCGTTCAGGAACCGGATTATCCAAAGCTTTCAGGTACTTTTATCCATAATTGTGTAATGGCAACGAAGTTCAGTACAGAGGGATTGTATCTGAATAAGAAAAATATTACATTAATGGTATGAATTGAAAAAGAGAGAGAAGAGGAAATCCTGAATTATATCCGTCAAAGCTGTACAGAACGAATGGAAGAACGTCAGGTCTGTGAATATAATGGAATGACTATGGTAGACATTACCAAAGGTGTAAAAGTAGGCGGTGCCATTGTATTTTTTCTGGATGTTGACCGGATGATTAAGTTTTAAATTTATAAATAGATATAAAGAAATCCATTTTGCAAGAATGTTGCAGGGTGGATTTTTTTTGCGATGTTTGCTGCCGTTTGCTTCATTCGCAGCCCAAAGTTTCTTTGCTCTATTATCTGTTGCTCCAGACAGGCTGTTCGTTAATGCTGCAAGAAAAACAAATGTCGCCTTTGGTGCTGCTTGTTTTTATTTTTTACTTATTATATAATAGATTCAGTTAAAAGGTTGTAAAAACAACAAAATCACAAGTGATGAGGAAAAAACACATGGAAGAAGCATTAAGCTGTATTGGACGGATGCCCATTTTTAATGGGATTGAGGAAGAGGAATTATATACATTGATCAAATGCTGCGATGGACAGATGGCGATGTTTGAAAACGATCAGTGGATTTTTCAGGCAGGAGAAGATCTGGGGTATATCATGGTAGTTTTAAAGGGACGACTGGTAGTTGTTCAGGAAGATTTCTGGCATCAGCAAAAAGAGATGATCTATATTATGCCGGGAGAGATATTTGGTGAAAATTATGCCAGCGCAGGTAATAAAACACTGCCTGTAAGCATCAAAGCAGCAGAAAAAAGTGAAGTTTTGTTTTTAGATTACGAGCGTTCTCTTACCTTTTGTACCATGGCATGTCCATTTCACAGCATGATGGTCCATAACCTGATCAGTATCATGAGTACAAACAAAGGCCGCGCAGAGGAAAAATTAGAACATATATCCCAGAAAACAACCAGAGATAAACTACGATCTTATTTATCCTGCAGAGCTTTACAGGAAGGCAGCGGCAGCTTCGATATTCCATATAACCGCCAGGAGCTAGCTGACTACCTGGGGGTAGACCGCAGCGCCATGTCTAGTGAGCTTGGAAAGATGAAAGCGGAAGGAATACTGGAATTTAAGAAAAATCATTTTGTACTGATTACAAAGGAGCTAAGCTAAGGAGATGAAAGAGACATATACAGCAGAACAGTTGAATCTGATCTACGAATCTGTATTAGACCAGGTGGAAGAAGGAGTGGTCATCTCCGATGATGAAAACAGAATACTTTTTATTAACCGTGCAGCAGAAGTAATTGAGGGTATAGATGCGAAAAAGTCTATTAACAAGAGAATGGAAGAATTGTATTCACCTACAGACCTGACACCCAACCAAAGCCACCATTCTGTTGTACTGGATACAGGTATTCCTGCCAATGAATATTATAACAAATATGTAGTAAAGGAAAATCACAAGATCGTTAATGCGCTGGAGCGTATGTTTCCAGTAAATGTAGGAAAAAAGACCATTGCAGTGTATTCATTGATCAAAAATCTACCTGTACTGAAAAAGTCAATGGAGCAAAGTTTGGGCCTGTATACCCATTTTGCAGAAGAAAAGCCGAAAAACGGTACAAAATATACTTTTGGAAGCATTCTGGGAAATGATATCCGTTTTGTAGAGACCATTTCCAATGCAAAACATGTGGCAAAGAATCAGACAAACGTGCTGATCTATGGTGAGACAGGAACAGGTAAGGAATTATTTGCCCAGAGTATCCACAATTACAGCAGTTATCAGGTGGGGCCTTTTATTTCTGTAAACTGTGCGGCTATTCCCAATACACTTCTTGAAAGCATGTTCTTTGGAACTACCAAAGGCGCTTATACAGGAGCGGTGAATACGCCGGGGCTTTTTGAACAGGCAGAAAATGGAACTATATTTTTAGATGAGATCAATAGTATGGATATGGCACTTCAGGCCAAGATCTTAAAGGTGATCGAGAACAGGACCGTGCGCCGCATTGGAGCAGATAAAGAGACGGAGATCCGCTGCAGAATCTTATGTGCTTTAAATGAAGATCCGGTCCAGTGTATTGAGGACGGAAAGCTGCGACGGGACCTGTATTACCGGTTATCTTCCTGTATTTTACATATCCCGCCACTTCGGGAGCGGAAAAGTGACATTCCCTTATACTGCAACTATTTTCTCAGCCGTTTCAATAAGGAATACAGCCAGCGAATCGAACGGGTGGATGAAGGATTATTAAGTCTTTTTATGAGTTATAACTGGCCGGGAAATGTAAGAGAACTGCAGCATGTGATTGAAAGTGCTTATTCTGTAGCAGAAGAATCCATCCGGGTACTGAAACTGGAAAATATTTCCTCTTATTATAAAAGCTCCTTTGTAGAAGAAAATGGAAACTCAAAGATGAAAACCGCAAAAATGGAAGAAAGCATCGTGGATGAAATGCAGCATGACACGGCTTCAGAGGATTTTACCCCGCAGCCGTCTGGTTTAAAAAATCAGATTGATGCTTATGAGAAGGAGATCATTGCCAGGACCCTTGCTGAGACCAATGGAAATGTAACAGTCGCTGCCCAGATCCTGGAGATCACAAGACAGGCATTACAGCATAAAATTAGAAAATATGAAATACAGCATTAAACTTCTATAAAATAAATTTAAAATGAATATGAAATAGATCGAAAACCGGTCAAAAACAACTTGCAAGTGACAAATTATTTGGCAGTGTAAAAAATATTTGCGCCAAATAATTTGTCATTTTCTATTTCCTTCCAGATTTTTCCAAAACAGACACAGAGAAAATCCACGTAAATACGTACTTTTTTCAAAAAAACAAAAGTTGGCACGAAAATTGCTATTAATATAGGCGTGCATGTACAAAAGCTTTTAAAAACTTCATTTGGAAGGAGAAAACACAAATTATGAAAAAGAGTCTGAAACAGTGGGCAACCCTGATCGCCATCTGTATGGCTGGAGGTACCATTTTCAAACTTGCTTATCTGCGAGACGTATTTTACGTAGCTATGCAGGACGCTTTTGGTTTTACCAACACCCAGTTCGGTCTGATGATGACCGCTTTTGCAGTAACCCAGTTTATCGCATATTTACCAGGAGGCTGGATAACTGACCTGGTTCCTGTTAAGTATCTGATTCCGGTATCCCTGATCTCTACTGGCCTTTGCGGCTTCTGGATGGCAGTTTATCCGCCATTCACCAGTATGCTGATCATACAGGCCATCATGGGAATCACTATTACATTGTTGTTCTGGGAAGCAATGATCAAAGGTACGCGAATGATTGGTACCGCAGAAGAACAGGGACGTATGTTTGGTCTTCTGGAAGGCGGAAGAGGTTTATTTGCTACTATTATTTCCTTTGCAGCACTTTGGATGTTCACTAACTTTGGTGAAGGCAGAATGGGCCTTCGTGCAACCATGATCTTCTATGCAATTTCTCTTTGCGTAATGGGTGTTGCCTGCTACTTCCTTATTGATAAAAATGAAGTAGAAGGAAAGGTAGATGCAAAAGAAGCTCTGGATGGCTTACTTCATGTAGCAAAGATGCCAAGAGTATGGGTTGCAGGTGGTATCGTATTCTTCGGATACTCCTTTTACAATGGCCTGAGCTATTTCTCCACTTACCTGACTGAAATCTGCGGAATGTCCGTAAGCATGGGCGTAGCAGTAAACATCGTAAGACAGTATCTGATCGCTTTCATCGCAGCACCTTTAGGAGGAGCGCTCGCAGATAAAATGGGTTCATCCATTAATTACTTAAAGATCGCATTATTTGCAGGCACCATTCTTACAGGTATATATCTGCTGATACCAACAACTGTAGGAATCGCAGTTGTTGTAGGAATCATGCTGATTTTGGCAGCTGTTATGATGACTATCCGCGGAACTTATTACGCAACAACTGATGAGATCAAGATCCCTATTATGATGTCTGGTGCAGCAGCTGGTATTTTATCCATCGTTGGAAATACACCAGACCTGTTTATCTTCACTTTATACGGACACTTTATGGATGCTTATCCTGGAATCCAGGGATACCGCTATATTTTCATTACAATGATGATATTTGCTGTACTTGGTATTGCATGCTGCTTCTTGCTTTCTTACATGAAGAACCATATCAAGGCAGATGAAAGAGTATAGATCAAATGCAGGATATAGATTAATTATAAGAAAAATGGCTTGCCCGCTTAAAGGGCAGAAAGGAATTACTATGAGCTGTGTACATAATTTTGACGAACCTATTAACCGCGTAAATACTGATTCTTTCAAATGGGATTATGAAGGCGAAAATGGAAAGTACATCCCACTTGGAGTAGCAGATACAGACTTCAAGGCTCCAAAAGAGATCATTGATGCTGTAAGAGAAAGAGTTGATTTTGGCGTATATGCTTATGGATATCTTCCACAGAAGCGTTTTGCAGATGCAGTTTGCGGCTGGTACAAGAAACGCTATGACATTGACTTAGAGACAGAGGCAGTACGTCATTCACAGGGACTTATGACCGGTGCTTTATGGATGATCTTAAATGCATATACCAGACCTGGCGATAAGATCCTTTTACAGCCACCGGTATACAATACATTCAGCGTTGTTATTCAGGGAGCAGGAAGATTTGTAGAAAACAATAACCTGATCTTAAAAGATGGCCGTTACGAGATTGATTTTGAAGATCTGGACAAGAAGACAGCAGATCCAAAGGTACGTATCCTTTTAGTTTGCAACCCGGCTAACCCAGTAGGCAGAGTATGGACAAAAGAAGAACTGACTAAGATGTATGAGATCTGCAAGAAGAATAATACTCTTATCGTCAGTGATGAAATCCACGGCGATATCGTTTACGCACCATATAAGCACATTCCATACTTCTCACTTTCTGAAGAAATTGGTGACAATGTGATCGTTATGGGTTCCCCAAGCAAGAGTTTTAATCTTGCATGCTTCTATTCTGCATATGTAGTTATTAAGAACAAAGCACTTCGTGACCAGTATAATGTAGTTTACGATGATTATCATTTTGATTATAATTACATTGGTATTGAAGCACTGATCACAGCTTACAATGACTGTGAGTATTATGTAGATCAGCAGAATGAATATTTCTTAAAAAATATCAATATCGTAAAGAAATTCATTGCTGAAAATATGCCGGAAGTAAAGGTGATCGAGCCAGAGGCAACTTACCTTCTGTGGCTTGACTTCAGAGCATGGAATATGACTCCATTTGAATTAGTACATCTGTTCCAGGATGCAGGTGTTAAGCTGAACAACGGTGCAAATTACGGAAAGCCAGGAAATGGATTTATCCGCTTAAATGTAGCAACCCAGACCGCTGTACTGGAAAAAGCATTGGAGTGCATGAAAAAGGCAACTCAAAAACGTGTAAGATAAGTCATAAAATAAACCGGTCAAGGAGATAACATGAACGAGAAAGAAACAAGAGCAGAGACGGAAACACCGGAGAACGAAAACAAGGAAGCGCTCCTTTCGACAAATTATAAATATCCGGTATCCATAGGATATGCGGCATTTGTAACCTTTACAGTGTTTGGCTTTGTAGGTGCAGGACTGATCTTTTTTGATGCCCCGCTGGAACTGATGTTTTTAATGTCATGGATCCTGGTAGTTCCTCTGTTGAAGGTCCTGGGATACAAATACAGTGAATTGCAGCAGATGGCATGGGATATGGCAGTATCATCATTTGAGCCCAATGTGGTCCTGATCGTTATCGGAGCCATGATTGCTGTCTGGATTGCTTCCGGAACCATTCCATATATTATTTATCTGGGATTAAAATTTATTTCCCCGAAAGTATTTTTGTTCTCTGCACTCCTGCTGTCATCCTTTACCTCACTTGCTACCGGCACTTCCTGGGGAACACTGGGAACGGTAGGTCTGGCTCTCATCGGGATCGGAAATGCCATGGGCATTCCGTCTCCCATGACAGCTGGTGCTATCATCTGCGGTGCTTATTTTGGAGATAAAATGTCTCCTCTTTCAGACAGTACCATTCTGGCTGCTTCTGTAGCCGGGACTCATGTAATGACCCATGTAAAACATATGTTGTGGACTACAGCTCCGGCATACACCATAACAGCAGTGATCTTTGTGATACTGGGCTTTACCCACAGTACAGGTGCTTATGACACCACAGTTGCAAGCGAGATCATGTCTGTATTTTCCAGATTTTACCAGTTCTCAGTAATAGAACTGCTGCCGATCCTGATTGTTCTGATCCTTTTAGTGCGCAACACCCCCTCCATCATTGCGCTGATGATCGGAACCATTGCAGGAATGGTAGTAGCTATTGGACATCAGTCTGTTGCCATGACCGCTCTTCTTGACTATATGATGAACGGTTTTGTCATTGATACAGGCAGCTCTTTTGTTGATATTCTGTTAAACCGCGGTGGTGTTATGAGTATGATGAGTGCTTTCCTTGCCATCTTCCTGGCATTGTGCATTTCAGGTATGCTGGATAAAACAGGTATCTTAAGTACCCTGGTTCGTCCGCTGATTGAAAAATGCGGTAACTCTACCTTTAAGATTATTGCATGTACTGCAGTCCTTACTTATATTACCAATGCCATTGGTTCTTCTATGTTATTTGCTTCCATTGTAACAGCGGCTTTGATGAAAGATGTATTTACTATCAATCACATTGCTCCGGAAAACCTTTCCCGTACACTGGAAGATGCAGGAACCTTTGGAGCAGTCCTGATTCCCTGGAATTCCAACGCCATTTATGCATCCCAGATGTTAGGCGTGGCGCCGTTGGCATTTATCCCCTACTGCTTTTTAAATTATCTTACACCAATCATTGACCTGATCTATGCAAAGACCGGGTTTACCATTAAGAAAACTGCTTAGATAAATACCCCGAAGCATCTGGATCATTCAGATTTTGCTCCGGGGTATCTTTATACGGTTTATATCAGGTTTTAATTTTAAATCCTGGTAGGATTACTTCTGGTTATTCTCTTTCTTCATTTCAGCTAACTTCATAGCGCGAACCTTTAATGGAAGTCCGAACAGAGTGATGAAACCGTCTGCATCATGGTGGTCGTAAAGATCACCAGTTGTAAAGGATGCTAAGGACTCACTGTATAAGGAGTATGGAGAAGTGGTTCCGGCTTTGATGATGTTGCCCTTGTAAAGTTTGAACTTAACTTCACCGGTTACATATTCCTGAGTGGACTCTACGAATGCTTTTACAGCGTCGCAAAGTGGGGTGAACCATTTTCCTTCGTAAACGATCTGAGCCAGCTTGTTGCCCATATCCTTCTTAACTTCCATGGTAGCACGGTCAAGAACCAGTTCTTCCAGCTGTTTGTGGGCAGCCATTAAAATGGTTCCGCCTGGAGTTTCATAAACCCCACGGGACTTCATACCTACTACACGGTTCTCAACGATATCTACAATACCGATACCATGCTTTCCACCCAGCTCATTTAACTTGCGGATAATATCAGAAACTTTCATCTTAACGCCGTTTACGCTGGTAGGAACACCCTTTTCAAAGGTCATAGTAACATATTCATCTTCATCTGGTGCCTGCTCCGGGGTAACACCCATAACCAGCATGTTGGAGAAGTTTGGCTCTAAGGAAGGATCTTCCAGTTCCAGACCTTCGTGGCTTACATGCCAGATGTTGCTGTCACGGCTGTAGCTGTGGCTGTGGTCAAATGGAAGATCAATACCATTCTGCTTGCAGTATTCGATCTCATCCTCACGGGACTGCATGGTCCATACGTCAGTCATACGCCATGGAGCGATGATCTTGATGTCTGGGGCAAGAGCCTTAATAGACAGCTCAAAACGGATCTGGTCATTTCCCTTGCCGGTAGCACCGTGGCAGATGGCAACAGCGCCTTCTTTACGTGCGATGTCAACCAGTCTTTTGGCAATAGCCGGACGAGCCATGGAAGTACCTAATAAGTATTCATTTTCATAAACTGCATTTGCCTTTACACATGGCATAATGTAGTTGTCGCAGAAATCATCTACTAAATCTTCAATATATAATTTAGAAGCTCCTGACAGCTTTGCTCTCTCTTCCAGTCCCTCTAACTCTTTTCCCTGTCCACAGTCGATACAGCAGCAGACAACATCATAATTGAAGTGCTCCTTTAACCATGGAATAATAGCGGTGGTATCCAGACCGCCTGAATATGCTAAAACTACTTTCTCTTTCATAAGTACATCCTCCTGAAAATTATTTTGATATTTGCGTTGATATTTGTCCTGATCATGTTTTGCTTGATAAGCTTTCATAAATATACAACACAATGCAGAAAAATGCAAGCATAAAAATAGAAAATTTAAAAAGGTATTGCATATTATGCATTGAAGATGTATAATTATGAAATCTTATACAGATGAAAAATATAAAACCTTATGAAAACACACTTTTCAATTAAAGAAAAAGTAACTATAATAAGGTCGCAGGCTTTCATACTGTAGTCTGCTGCAGTTTATAAAAATAATTAAATAATGGAAATATATACAGAGGAGAGTAAAGATATGATAAAAGCAGGTATTATCGGATCTACAGGTTATGCAGGCGGAGAACTGGCAAGACTGCTGCTGCAAAGAGATGACGTAGAGATCAAATGGTATGGTTCCAGAAGTTATATCGATCAGAAATATGCTTCCATTTACCAGAATATGTTCAAGATCGTAGATGACAAATGTATGGATGATAATATGAAGGAACTGGCTGATCAGGTAGATGTAATATTTACGGCAACTCCCCAGGGCCTTTGCTCCACACTGGTAAACGAAGAAATCCTTGCTAAAGTAAAGATCATCGACTTAAGCGCTGATTTCCGTATTAAAGATGTAGCAGTTTATGAAAAATGGTACAAACTGACCCACGGATCACCGGAATATATTAAGGAAGCTGTATATGGACTTCCGGAAGTAAACAGAGATAAAATTAAGAATGCAAGGATCATTGCAAATCCGGGATGTTTCCCCACCTGTTCCTTCTTATCTACATACCCGTTAGTGAAAGAGGGAGTGATCGATCCGAACACTATTATCATTGACGCTAAATCAGGTACTTCCGGTGCAGGCAGAAGCGCTAAAGTTGACAGTCTTTTCTGCGAGGTCAATGAAAATATCAAGGCATACGGCGTGGCTTCCCACAGACACACACCGGAGATCGAGGAGCAGCTGTCCTATGCAGCAGGAAAGCCGGTGGTCATCAGTTTTACACCTCATCTGGTTCCAATGAACAGAGGTATCCTGGTAACTGCTTATGCTTCCCTTACAAAAGAAGTGACCTGGGAAGAGGTAAGAGCTGCTTACGATAAATATTATAAAGATGAATATTTTGTACGTGTTCTGGATAAGGATGTAGTTCCCCAGACACGCTGGGTAGAAGGAAGTAACTTTGCAGATGTAAACTTTAAGATCGACCCAAGAACTAACCGCATTGTTATGATGGGTGCAATTGACAATATGGTAAAAGGTGCTGCAGGACAGGCCATCCAGAATATGAACTTAATGTTTGGCCTTTCGGAGAATACAGGATTAAAGCAGATCCCGATGTTCCCATAAATGTGCTTTCGGGAGTACATAATAGATAAGCAGCCGGAAAGGAATAAAAATGGCAGGGACAATGGATATCCTGGTTCGGGAAATGACCATGGAAGATTATGATCAGGTATATAAATTATGGACGAAGATATCAGGCTTCCGTATCAGGAGCATTGATGATTCAAGAGAAGGGGTGGAACGCTTTTTAAAGCGGAATCCAACCACCAGCGTAGTGGCAGTCCAGAACGGGCATATCATTGGAAATATCCTTTGCGGACATGACGGACGTACCGGGTGTTTTTATCATGTATGTGTAGAAGACAGCTATCGTCATCATGGGGTCGGTTATAAAATGGTACGTGCAGCCATTAAAGCCATGCAGAAAGAGGGCGTGAGCAAGATTTCACTGGTGGCATTTAAAGATAACCACATTGGAAATGCGTTCTGGCAGGGGATTGGCTGGACAGAACGTGAAGATTTTAACAGCTATGAGTTCATTTTAAATGAAGAAAATATCATCAGATTTGTAAAGTAAAGAGCGCAGGGAAAAACAAGCGGCTGCGAAGCAGACATTTGTTTTTCACAAGCCTTTAACGGGCAAAAAGTCTGCGATAGCAGACTGTAGAGCACGACAGTGCGGGTTTGCGAGTTTGAAAAGAAAGGAATTAAATCATGAACGAAAAGATAAAAGTGATCGAAGGCGGCGTTACCGCAGCCAAGGGCTTTATGGCAGCATCTACAGCAGCAGGTATTAAATACAAAAACCGTCAGGATATGGCGATGATCTACAGCAAGCAGCCTTGTAAAAGTGCAGGAACCTTTACCACAAACCTGGTAAAAGCAGCTCCTGTAAAATGGGACAAGAACCAGGTAACAAGCGGCGCTGATGCCCAGGCAGTGATCATCAATGCAGGTATTGCAAATGCATGTACAGGTGAAGAAGGAATGGGCTACTGTGCACAGACTGCAAAGGCTGCTGCAGAAGTCTTAGGAGTTGCAGAGAATGGCGTTTTAGTTGCTTCTACCGGTGTTATTGGTATGCAGCTTCCTATTGACAAGATCGCAGCAGGGGTAAAGACTATGGCCCCCCTTCTCGGTGACAGCCTGGAGAAAGGTACAGAAGCATCTAAGGCCATTATGACTACAGATACAAAAAACAAGCAGGTAGCCGTACAGATCGACATGAATGGAACGATGGTTACTATTGGTGGTATGTGCAAAGGCTCTGGAATGATCCACCCAAATATGTGCACAATGTTAAGCTTTGTTACAACTGATGCAGCCATCAGCAAGGAACTGCTTCAGGAAGCATTAAGTGAGGATATTAAAGATACTTATAACATGATCTCTGTAGATGGCGATACTTCTACCAACGATACAGTTCTCCTTTTGGCAAATGGTCTTGCAGGCAACAGGGAAATTACAGAGAAAAATGAAGATTACGCATTATTCTGTGAAGCATTAAACTATATCAACGAAACTTTAGCTAAGAAAATGGCAGGTGACGGAGAAGGCTGCACAGCATTATTTGAAGTAAAGATCGTAGGTGCACAGACAAAGGATCAGGCAAAAGTTTTAGCAAAGTCTGTTATCACTTCCAGCCTGACTAAGGCAGCTATTTTCGGACATGACGCAAACTGGGGCCGTATTCTTTGTGCAATGGGCTATTCAGGGGCTCAGTTTGATCCGGAAAAGGTAGATCTGTTCTTTGAAAGTGCAGCAGGCCATATGCAGATCATCAAAGACGGCGTTGCAGTAGATTACAGCGAAGAAGAGGCAACCAGGATCCTTTCTGAGCCGGAGGTTACTGCCATTGCAGATATAAAAATGGGTGATGCCCAGGCAACTGCGTGGGGCTGTGATCTGACCTTTGATTATGTAAAAATCAACGCAGATTACCGCTCATGATCATTATCCCATAAAGACACTATAAAAATATAAAAAGCATCCCCAAAGCATTCTCACAAAATCGGGCGCAACTGACAAAAAAGCGTTCTCACAAAATCAGGCGCAGAAAGATTCAGGGAGAATATTAAATATATCAGGAGGAACCAGACATGAACCTTGAACCAATGCAAAAAGCAGCAGTGCTTATTGAGGCACTGCCATATATTCAGCGTTTTAACCGTAAGATCGTTGTTATTAAATACGGCGGCAGCGCCATGGTAGACGAAGAATTAAAGAAAAAAGTCATCCAGGACGTGGTATTGCTTAAATTAGTAGGATTTAAGCCAATTATCGTACACGGCGGCGGCAAGGAGATCAGCCGCTGGGTTGGAAAAGTAGGCATGGAGCCACATTTTATCAATGGCTTGCGTGTAACTGACGAGCCGACCATGGAAATAGCAGAGATGGTATTAAATAAAGTAAATAAGAGCCTGGTACAGCTGGTAAATGAACTGGGCATCAAGGCAGTAGGCATCAGCGGTAAGGACGGCATGATGTTAAAATGCCATAAAAAGCTTTCCAAAGGCGAAGATATCGGCTTTGTAGGCGAAGTTGACAAGGTAGATCCACAGGTCATTTATGACCTTTTAGAGAAAGACTTTTTACCGATCATCTGTCCTATTGGATATGATGAGAATTTCTTAAGCTATAACATCAACGCAGATGATGCAGCCTGTGCCATTGCAAGAGCTGTAAAGGCAGAAAAGCTGGCTTTTTTAACAGATGTAGAAGGCGTATACAAGGATTTTGAGGATAAGAGTTCCCTTATTTCTGAAATGACCGTAGAAGAAGCCCAGGCCTTTGTAGACAGCGGAAGCTTAGGCGGCGGTATGCTTCCGAAGCTGCAGAACTGTATTGATGCTATTGAAAATGGTGTTTCCAGAGTACATATCCTGGACGGGCGTATTCCACATTGCCTGCTTCTGGAGATCTTTACAGATAAAGGTATTGGTACTGCTATTTATAATTCCAAGGAAGATGTGAGGTATTATCATGGCTGATGAGAAAATGATTGATCGGGCAGAACATGTCCTGTATAAAACATATAACCGTTTTCCTGTAGTATTTGACCATGGAAAAGGTGTAACCTTATGGGATACAGAAGGAAATGAATATCTGGATTTTGGCGCAGGCATTGCTGTTATGGGTATTGGATACTGTGACGAAGAGTATACAGCTGCAGTCAAGGCCCAGATGGATAAACTGACCCATATTTCCAACCTGTTTTACAACCAGCCTTCCATCAGTGCCGGTGAGAAGCTGTTAAAAGTATCAGGAATGGATAAGGTGTTCTTTACTAACAGCGGTACAGAGGCGATTGAAGGGGCATTAAAGATCGCTAAGAGATATCATTACAATAAACTTCATGAGACCATGGGAGACGGCTGTGATGGCTGTGAGGAAAAAGAAATGGATATGACTGGTGAGATCATTGCCATGAACCATTCTTTCCACGGAAGAAGCTTAGGCGCTTTGTCTGTAACTGGAAATGCACATTACAGAACTCCCTTTAATCCACTGATTCCAGGCGTGCGTTTTGCTGATTTCAATGATCTGGAAAGCATAAAGACACAGATCACAGACAAGACATGTGCCATTATCATGGAGACTATCCAGGGAGAAGGCGGCATTTATCCTGCAACAGAGGAATTTTTAAAGGGTGTCCGTGCACTTTGCGATGAGCACGATCTGCTGCTTATCTTAGATGAGATCCAGTGCGGTATGGGACGTTCTGGAGAAATGTTTGCATGGCAGAAATATGGTGTAAAACCAGACGTGATGACGGTCGCAAAAGCTTTGGGAAATGGTGTACCTATCGGTGCATTCTTAGCCTGCGGCAAAGCAGCAGCTGCTATGGTGCCTGGTGATCACGGAACTACCTATGGCGGAAATCCACTGGTAACAGCCGCTGCAGACGCTGTTCTGGATATTTTTGAAAAACGTCACATTGTAGATCATGTAAAAGAAATCGGAGCATATTTGTACGAAAAGCTGGAAGGCTTAAAAGATAAGTATGAGGTGGTAAAAGACCATCGCGGCACAGGTCTGATCCAGGGGCTGGAATTTACAGTTCCGGTAGGTCCCATCGTATCTAAGGCATTGTTAGAGCAGAAACTGGTACTTATCAGTGCCGGCGCCAACATTATCCGTTTTGTTCCTCCGCTGATCATTGAAAAGAGCGATGTAGATGAAATGGTTAAGAGACTGGAAGCAGTTATTGAGAAATAGTTACAACTAAATGACATTGGTCCAGCCATGACACCTTCTTGTTTCCATATTTATGAAAATCGCAACAAAATATGGCAAAAGTGCATGAATAATGAACTGCATAGTTCAGAAAACACGACAAAATAACAAAAAATACAGTTTTTTCCCCTCCTGATTTCTGGTAGACTTAAGTCAACGTAAAAAGACAGGAGGGTTTTTATTATGAAGAAAAAACTTGCATTGTTACTGGCTTGTACCATGGCGTTAAGCCTGACAGCATGTGGCGGTTCAAAACCGGCTGCAACAACAGCAGCTCCGGAAACAACCACAGCAGCAGCTGCAGAAAGCAGCGCAGAGAGCAAAGCTGATGAGAAAACAGAAGCAGCCGGCGGGGATATGGATGCTCTGATCGAAGCAGCTAAGGCTGAAGGCGAATTAACTGTATATGGTTCCTGCGAAGAGGAATACTTATCAGCTGCCTGCCAGAACTTTGAAAAACTCTATGGAATTAAGACAAAATACCAGAGACTTTCTACTTCAGAAGTTTATACCAAGGTTTCCGAAGAAGCAGGAAAGCCTTCAGCAGATGTATGGTTCGGCGGAACAACTGATCCTTATAATGAGGCAGTTGCAGCAGATCTGTTAGAGCCGTATGATGCCATGAATGCAGTAAACCTGATCAGTGATGATTATAAGGATCCTACTAATTGCTGGTATGGTATCTACAAGGGCATTCTGGGATTCATGGTTAATACAGAAGAGCTGGAGCGTTTAGGTCTGGAAGCACCTAAGACATGGGATGATCTGACAAAGGAAGAGTACAAGGGACTGATCATGATGTCCAACCCAAATACAGCTGGTACTGCTAAACTGGTCATCAATACAATGATCCAGATGAAGGGGCATGATGAAGCTATGGAATACTTCAAGGCTCTGGACAAAAACATTGCACAGTATACCAAGTCCGGTTCTGGTCCTTCCAAGATGGTTGGCCCTGGTGAGTGTGTGATCGCTATTGGTTTCTTACATGATGGTATTTATCAGATCCTTCAGGGATATGACAATATCCAGTTAGTTGTTCCGGAAGATGGAACTTCCTTTGAAGTTGGCGCAACCGCTATCTTTAAGGGAGCAACTCATCCAAATGCAGCAAAATTATGGATCGAGTATGCATTATCTCCTGACTGTGTAGACCATGCAAAAGAGAATGGTTCTTATCAGTTCCTGGTATTAAAGAATGCAACACAGCCAGAAGAAGCTGAGAAATTTGGTCTTGATATGAACAATACCATTGACTATGATTTTGCAGATGCAAAAGAGAACAGTGCGAAGTATGTAGAAGACTTCTTCGAAGCATTAGGAAGCACATCTGATGGCGCAGACTCCAGCCGTTTCTTAACTGAGTAATAAAGAGGCTGCGAAAGTCATTATTAAAAAGAAAGTAAAGCTTATGTAAGTTAAGCTAAGCAGAAAATGCTGCGTGATGGAATAAACATTGCGCAGCATTTTCAAATCAAAGGTATACTAAGGATTTAAAGTTTAGAAAAGGGGGTCTTACAATGGCCGGAAAACAAAGTGCACAGCTGGAACGGAAGAAATTTTTTGCTGACCCGATCATGGTCTCAATGATCGTTGTCCTTCTGGTTTTTCTGGCGCTGTTTATCCTGTATCCGCTGTTAATGCTGTTAGTGGACAGCTTTTATGCAGAGGGAACCATTACACTGGATGTATTTAAACGTGTTTTAAATCTGGAACGTTTCCGCAATGCATTTAAAAACACACTTACACTTGGATTTATCGTAGGTTTTGCTTCTACAGCCATTGGTTTATTATTTGCTTATGTAGAAGTATATGTGAAGTTGAAAACAAAAATACTGGAAAAGTTATTTGGTCTGGTATCCATGCTTCCTGTAGTATCCCCGCCGTTTGTGCTGTCTTTGTCCATGATCATGCTGTTTGGGCGAAGCGGTATCATCACCCGTTCCCTGTTAGGAATTTATGATTCTAATATTTACGGGCTTTTAGGCATCTCCGTAGTCCAGACACTTACATTTTTCCCTGTATGTTATCTGATGTTAAAGGGACTGTTAAAGAACATTGACCCGTCACTGGAAGAAGCGACCAGAGATATGGGAGCTACCCGCTGGAAAGTGTTTACAAGCGTAACTTTCCCACTTCTGCTTCCAGGTCTTGGAAATGCATTCCTGGTAACATTTATTGAGTCTGTAGCAGACTTTGCAAACCCGATGCTGATCGGTGGTTCCTATGATACTCTGGCAACTACCATTTATCTGCAGGTAACAGGTGCTTACGACTCCACAGGTGCAGCAGCCATGTCTGTGGTCCTGCTTTCACTGACTGTTATCCTGTTCCTGATCCAGAAATATTACCTGGAAAAGAAAACAGCAGCTACTCTTACTGGCAAAGCTTCCCGTATGAGAATGCTTATTGAAGATAAGAGCGTAACTGTTCCGCTGACTATTTTCTGCGGCCTGGTAGCAGCTTTCGTGCTTTTAATGTATATCATGGTTCCGTTTGGCGCACTGTTCACCCTTTGGGGAAGAGATTACAGCTTAAGCCTTAAATGGTTCCAGTACATGTTTAAGACCAGTGGACTAAAGGCATTTAAGGATTCCTTTATACTGTCCCTGATCGCAGCTCCTCTTACAGCACTTTTATCCATGGTCATTTCCTATCTGGTTGTTAAAAAACGCTTTAAAGGAAGAAACTTTATTGAATTCGTGTCTATGTTAGCAATGGCAGTACCTGGTACTGTTCTTGGTATTGGATATATCCGTGGTTATGCAAATGGTTTGTTCCGCAGCGGCTTTATGAGCGGTCTTTATGGAACCGGTGCTATCCTGATCATCGTATTTATCGTTCGAAGCCTTCCTACCGGTACACGAAGCGGTATCTCCGCTCTGCGCCAGATCGATAAATCCATTGAAGAGTCCGCCTACGACATGGGTGCAAATTCAGCAAGAGTATTTATGACCGTTACGTTACCGCTTATTAAGGATTCCTTCTTCAGCGGCCTGGTAACTGCATTTGTCCGCAGTATTACCGCTATTTCAGCAATTATCCTGTTAGTAACTCCTGACTTCCTGCTGATCACCTGTCAGATCAATGAGCAGGCAGAAAAAGGAAACTACGGTGTTGCCTGTGCTTATGCAACCGTATTGATCATCATTACCTACGGTGCAGTGCTGATCATGAATACGCTGATGAAATTCTTCGGAGTCAGCAGAAAAATCAAAACGGAGGAATAGGTTATGGAAAAGCAGAAAAAAGGTGTTCGTCTGGAACATATTTCCAAAATATATAATGATCCGAAAACAGGAAAAGAATTTTATGCGGTACAGGATACTACACTGGATATTGAACCAGGTACGTTTGTTACCTTACTGGGACCTTCCGGCTGTGGAAAGACTACCACACTGCGTATGATCGCAGGTTTTGAAAGCCCGGATGAAGGTGAGATCTACTTAGGTGATGAGGCTATTAACAGCCTGACGCCAAATAAACGTGACACAGCAATGGTATTCCAGAGCTATGCCCTGCTGCCGCATTATAATGTATTTGACAACGTAGCTTATGGCTTAAAGATCCGTAAGCTGCCTAAGGAAGAGATAAAAGAGCGAGTTTTAAACATCCTGAAGCTGGTAGAAATGGATGGAATGGAATCCCGTATGACCAACCAGCTTTCCGGTGGACAGCAGCAGCGAGTTGCTTTAGCCCGGGCTCTGGTCATTGAACCAAGTGTTCTGCTTTTTGATGAACCATTAAGTAACCTGGATGCAAAGCTGCGTGTGACAATGCGTACTGAGATACGTAAGATCCAGCAGAAGGTAGGAATTACTGCGATCTATGTAACTCATGACCAGTCAGAGGCGATGAGTATTTCTGATAAGATCATTATCATGAGCAAAGGTAAAGTAGAGCAGATCGGTACTCCAAGAGAAATCTACTATCATCCAAAGAGCCGTTTCGTAGCTGACTTTATTGGTGAAGCAAACTTCTTAAAGGCGAAGGTTAAATCTGCTCAGGGTGAAAAGGCTGTGATCGATGTTATTGGTGAAGAGATAGAGGTCAATAATTATGGTGAGAAGGCAGCCGGTGATGATGCCAGTCTGGTTCTTCGTCCGGAAGCAGTTGTTCTTTCTGAAAAAGGACTTCTGGAAGGAACGGTTATCCTGTCAACATTCATGGGTTCCTATCAGTATTATCAGGTAATGGTAGGTGATATGGAGATCCAGATCACAGACTACAATCCTGTAAACCGCCGGATTTATGAAGTAGGCGAAAAGGCATATCTGGACTTTGATCCTCATGGGGTTTACATCCTGTAAGAGTAGTTGTTTTGTAAAGAGTATACAAGTGACTTGTAAAAGCGTATCCAGAAAAGAAAAAAGCTTTGGATACGCTTTTTTACGGTTATACGCATTTGTGTGCAGGTACGAAGACCCTATAGCCGCCTGACAATGCTTTCATAGTAAAAAAATGATAAATCTGATATATATTAAAACAGATGATTTTCCTGTATAATAAGAAATATCAAAGAAATATAAAGGCACAGTTAAATTTTTATAAAGAAACAGCGAGAAAGACTCGAGAGGACATAAATCTGAAAAGGAGAAAAGTATGTATTACGTTGATGAATATAAGGCAGACAGAAACCGATATGAGACTATGCAGTACAATCGCTGCGGAAAAAGCGGCCTGAAACTTCCTGTAGTGTCTTTGGGATTGTGGCACAATTTCGGTTCTAAAGATAATTATGACATGATGAAGACGCTTTGCTTCACAGCTTTTGACAATGGTATTACCCATTTTGATCTGGCCAATAACTATGGTCCGATCTATGGATCTGCAGAGGAAAACTTTGGACGGATAATGCGTGATTTTTTACGTCCGTACAGAAATGAGCTGATCATTAGTACTAAAGCCGGATATGACATGTGGGATGGCCCTTATGGAAACTGGGGATCCAGAAAATATCTTATTGCCAGCCTGGATGAGTCTTTAAAGAGAATGCAGTTAGACTATGTGGATATTTTCTACCATCACAGAATGGATCCGGAAACACCATTAGAGGAAACAATTCTGGCTTTAGACCAGATCGTCCGTTCTGGAAAGGCACTGTATGCAGGAATTTCCAACTATGACGGAGTTCATGCAAAGAAGGCACTGGAGATCGCAAAAGAAATCCACTTACCTCTGATCATCAACCAGAACCGTTATAATATCTTTGACAGAACAGTGGAAAATAATGATTTAAAGGCTTATGCCCGTGAATCTGGAATGGGTTTGATCTGTTTTAGCCCTCTGGCGCAGGGAATGTTATCTGAAAAATATATTAACGGTATCCCGGCTGACAGCCGTGTTGCAAGAGATGGAAGATTCCTTCATGCAGAAGATATTACTCCGGAAAAGATTGAAAAGATCAAAAAGCTGGATGCTCTTGCAAAAGAGAGAGGACAGAGCCTTCCACAGATGGCACTTTCCTGGCTGTTAAAAGACAGCGATGTTACCAGCGTATTGATCGGTGCTTCTAAACCAGAGCAGATATTAAGCAATATTGGGATTATAGGACATACAACATTTACAAAAGAAGAACTGGATTTGATCGATCAGATTTCCAAAGAACAGTAATTAAGCAATAATGTGGCAGGTGCTATAATGATGGGAGCAGTAAAAGGGTGATGGCAGGAAATATTCCATATTTAAAAAGAAGAGGTACATACAAGGATGCTTAGAGGAGGACATAAGAATAAAAAAATACATTTATTGCGTCTGGCAGTGATGACAGCTTTTCTGTCCCTCTGTCTTTCCGGCTGCGCTATGACACATTCTATGAAAAACCGGGAAGGAAGTGCTGAAACAGATGCAGACAGTCTGGTTGTATACAGCCCCCATCCTTTGGATTTTATTAATCCCATTGTGTCTGAATTTGAGGCTCAGACAGGGATTTCAGTGCAGGTGCGTACTGGGGGGACCGGAGAACTTTTAAAATGGGCCAGAGAAGGGGACGAGCCGGTATGCGATGTATTCTGGGGCGGTTCTTTGTATGCAGCAGGGGCAGGAAAAGACCTGTTTGAGCCTTATATCAGTGAAAATGAAGAGTATGTCCGGGAAGAATTTAAAAATAAAGAAGGAAATATGACCCGGTTTACAGATATTCCCAGTGTACTTATGGTCAATACCAATCTTCTTGGTGGTATGAAGATCCAGGGATATGAAGATCTGCTGGATGAACGGTTAAAAGGAAAAATCGCTATGTGCGATCCGTCCACATCTTCTTCTGCCAGTGAACATCTGATCAACATGCTTTATGCTATGGGAGAAGGCAATCCGGAAAAAGGCTGGGATTATGTGGAAAAATTTTGTAAAAATCTGGATGGTATGCTTTTAAAAAGTTCATCAGAGGTATACCAGGGAGTGGCAGAAGGACGTTATACAGTAGGGCTTACCTTTGAGGAAGGCGGTGCTGGTTATGTATCCAAAGGAGCACCTGTAAAGCTGATCTATATGAAGGAGGGGGTCATATCTACTCCTGATGTGGTATGTATTGTGAAGGGAAGCAGACATAAAAAAGCAGCAGAGGAATATGTGGATTTTGTGACAGGAAAAGCAGCCCAGACTGTGATCGCTGACAGTTTAGACCGCCGGTCTGTGCGGAAGGATGTGGAAGCAGCGGCTTATCTGCCAGATAAAGAAGAAATCTATATGCTCACAGCAGATGAAAATATGGTCAATGAAAAGAGGGAACAGTGGAAGCAGAGGTTTACAGAAATTTTTACATACTGTACACAGGCAGAAACTTGTGAAAACGAAAGTGCAGCAGGATTACATAGGGAGGTGTCCGGGAAATGAAACGGGAACGTTATTTTCAGGATGAGTTATGGCGGATGTTTGTTACATATGCTATTCTTCCGGCAGCGTTGTTTACATTTATCTGCGGTGTTCTTTTTATGACAGTCCTGCTCCATGGAAGAGAAAGGGCAAACAGGGAATACCTTTCCTATGTGAACGGACGGGTAAATCAAATGGTGGAAAGCTGTGAACAGGGAATTGAAACTCTGGCAGAACTTCCACAAGCAGTATCAGGTCCTGGTTATGTGTTGGAGCGAAACCGTATTTTTCAGAGTTTTTATGGGATTTCCGGGCAGGTGGGATATGAACCGGAAATGTATCTGGTAGACCAGGGAGGAAGGCTGCTTCTATCTAATAAAGAAAAGCTGCCCCCCTATCTCAACAAGAGACAGGATGTAGAGTGGGGAATCTATGCGGATATGGATGCCAGACCGGGACAAACGGCCTTCCGGCTGATGAATGGCTGGGACAACGGGGCAAGTACGGCGGTGTTTGGCCGGTGGGTGAGTTCAGAGGATGGAAATGGGCGATATATTATCCTTGCAGTACCCGGCAGCGGGCTTTTAAGGACGCTTGCAAGATCTGGGGAGCAGGTGGCAGTAACAGACCGATATGGCTGGACTTATTTTTGCAATAACACGCTCTTTCTTACAGACAGCAACCAGGTGCGCCCGGCATTAAAAGAGTCAGGAGCTTATATGCGTCTGGATCAGAAGATTTATTTTACATCGAAAAACAGCCTGGAAAATGGCTATTTCTCTATATATGTTATGTCTGATGTGCAAAATGTGCTTACATCCCTGATCTTTGCCGGTATACTGGTAGCAGTGGCCCTGCTTATTATGACTGCCTGGGTATTGTTCCAGTCCAGGCAGGTGACAGAGCGAAAAACAGAAGATCTCTATAAGCTGTTAGATGGAATGGAGCTTGCCAGACAGGGAAATCTGGAGCATATGGGAACCATTGACCGTGACAATGAGTTTAAGATGATTGCAGATGCTTATAACGAAACTATTACCAGTCTGAAAGAGCAGATGGAAAATAACCGGAAAATGACGGAGCTTCTGGCTCTGGCCCAGACCAAGCAGCTAGAGTCTCAGTTTAACCCCCATTTTCTTTATAATACACTGGAAAATATCAGGTATATGTGCAGGCTGGAGCCAGAAACTGCTGAGAGAATGGTATTTTCACTGTCCAAACTGCTGCGCTACAGTCTGGATGGCAGCAGAGAACAGGTAACTCTTAAAGAGGATCTGGGACATTTAAACAATTACCTTTCGATCCTGGAAAAACGGTTTGGAAGCCGGTTTGAATATAAGATCAATGTTGAGCAGGAGTGTATGCAGTGCCTGATCCCCAAGCTGGTCTTACAGCCGATGATCGAAAATTCTGTAAAATATGGTTTTGGAAACCAGTTAAATCTTCATGTAGAGTTAAAGGCATATATCCATGAGGAAAAAATGATGATGATCTGCCGGGATGACGGTGTGGGAATGAGTGCCACAATGGTTGAAAATTTACGTGCTCTTATGGACAGGAGAGAAGCACCGGGCAAACATTCCGGACTTTACAATATACACCGCAGGATCCAGCTTTTATATGGACATCCATATGGTGTGGAAATACGCAGTTTGGAAGGTCACGGAACTACTCTGGTAGTTACGCTTCCGGCGGTACATGACACAGGACAGGGGGAAAATAACGATGCTTCGTGTAATGATAGTGGAAGATGAGGACATGATACGCAAGGGTCTGGTATTTACCATAGACTGGCTTTCTATGGACTGCGTGGTAGTAGCAGAAGCTTCCAATGGACAGGAAGGTTATGAACGTATCCTGGAATACAAGCCGGATGTGGTGCTTACTGATATCTGTATGCCTTTTATGGATGGCATTGAAATGATACAGAAGGCATCGGAAAAGGTAAAATTTAAAAGCATTCTTCTTACCAGCTATGCAGAGTTTGACTATGCCAGAAGAGCTATTGAGGCCAGAGTCTGCGAGTATCTGCTAAAACCGGTAGATGAGGAGAAGCTGGCCAAGATCATGAAAAAACTGGGAGAAGAGATCACCAGCGTGCGCCAGGTGGAATATGCTATGGAACAGGCGGAACTGGAAGGGGGAAATCTGAATCTGGAATACTATATGAAGCTGGACCGCTCGGAAAATGGGTATGTTTCAAAGCTGATAGAAGCTATTAAGACCCGGTATGGGGAGAAGCTGAGCATTGAGTCTATTTCCGAGGAAATGGGAGTCAGTGCCAGCTATTTAAGCCGCAAATTTAAGGAGATCACAGGGCAGACATTTCTGGATTTCCTGAATAAATACCGGGTACAGCAGGCAATCACTCTGTTAAATACCAGAGAATACCGGATCAGTGAGATATCAGAGGCAGTAGGTTTTTCTGATTATAAGCATTTTTGTTCTGTATTTAAGAAATATACTTTAAAATCACCTACAAAATTTGTAAAGGGAGGCTGACATAAGCGTCAGTTTCCCAGTTTTTTATCCTTATCCTTATCTTTATCTTTGTTTTTCTTTTTTGCCTTTTTATCTCCTTTCTCATTTTTAGAAGCTTTTTTGGCGGATTTTTTTGAGATTTTGGTGCCTTTTTTGGCTTTGGCATAGAGGTTTGGAACTTTCTTTTCTTTGCTGATGTCAGTACCGGTATCTGTATTGGCATCAGTATCAGTGCTGCATGAGGATATGCTTTCAACAGCCGGGTTCTGTTCTGGCAGTGTTTCTCCATTATCCGGGATATAGGTTACAATATCTTCAATGCGGCAGGAAAGCAGGCGGCACAGAGTATCCAGTGTCTGTGTAGAAACAGTCATATTATTTTTTAGCCGTCCGATTTGTCCGGCACTGAATTTCTCACGTTTGATCAGGTGATACTGGGTAATTCCGCGTTTTTTCATTGTTTCCCATAAACGGTCATAGGTGATCATGGCGGGTCTCCTTTCTGGACTCAGGAATTTTGGAAGCTGTCAGTGCTATTGGTTGTCTTCTGAAACGGTCTGTATTATTGGTTGTTTTCTTTATTGTTCTGTTCTCTGGTGACTGCCGCTTCCAGCAGTTCCAGGGCTTCTTCAGAAGCATCGTTGCTTCCCATTTCTTCTAATTTATATTTCAGCTCTTCCTCTACTTCGGCACGGATCTCGTCTTCTTTTGCCGGGTTCATATCAGGAAGATCACTTAAGGCGCCAATGCCGAACCGGCGCATAAATTCTTCTGTGGTGGCAAAAAGGGCCGGCCGGCCGGGGGCATCTAAACGGCCTGCTTCGTAGACCAGATTATATTCTACCAGACGATTGACTGCGTGATCAGATTTAACACCGCGGATCTTTTCAATCTCCAGTTTTGTTACCGGCTGGCGGTAGGCGATAATAGAAAGGGTTTCCAGGACCACATCAGAAAGCACCTGCTTTTTAGGAGCGGAGGCAATGCGGATCAGATTAGAGTAATATTTTGACTGGGTACACATCTGGTAGCTGTCTTCTAACTGAAGGATCTCCATGCCGTGTTTGCCGGTTTTGTACCGCTTCATCAGACGGTCTACTGCGGCTTTGGCAGTTTCTTTGTCCTGACCAATGGAAACAGCCAGCTGCTTTAATTCTACAGCGCCGCCCATGGTGAACAGGACGGCTTCAATGACAGCTTCCTGGTCTTTTTCATTTTTAACAGGTGTATTGTCTATGGTTAATTCTTCCAATTTATATCCTCCATTATCTAAGATTCCGGGAGTACATCAAGGTCGCTTATCTGTTCTAAACGGACATGCCTGCTGACGCAGGCATCACCATTCATGAAAGCCGATTGCTCCGCACCTTTGGTGCTCCCGCAATCGTCGCCAGCATTCGCAATCCGCGCTATCGCGCTCCTTGCTCATACCGGCTTGCCCGTCCGATACCCGTGAATTCGCTCATGCAAGCATGGCTCATTCGCGGCTGCCGTCCGGGACTTTCATAGTAAATCCAGGTCATCTTCCGGACCTTCCGGTTCTAAGGTTTCAATATCCATTTCACCAAATGTTTCTTCCTGGTTTAGATGGATTTTTCCAATCTTCATTAATTCGAGAACGGCCAGAAATGTGACTACCACTTCTAATTTATCTGTCTGTTTTTCAAGAAGCTGGCGGAAACTGAAACGGCGGTTTTTTCTGGCATAATCCATAACAGAAGTGATCTTCTGTTCCAGACTGACCGGTTCCCGGCGGATGGTGCCGAATTTGCTTCGTATGGGATCGGTTTTGTATTCCTTGCGCTTCATTACCTGCTCAAAGATACGCTGCAGCTTTGCAAGTGTGAGACCGTCTAAAAGTTCGTCAAGGTCAGCTGGGGGCTGGTATTTTGCTACTTCCGGAGGAAGCGAGGAATTTTTGTAAAAATGTCTGGCTGCACCTTCTTCCCGGTCTGCCAGTTCTTCAGCCAGGATCTTGTAACGCTTATATTCTAACAGGCGGGATACCAGCTCGGCTCTTGGGTCTACTTCTTCTCCTTCTTCATTTACTTCCTTTGGAAGAAGCATTTTTGCCTTAATATCTAAAAGGGTAGCAGCCATAACGAGAAATTCGCTGACAATGTTTAAGTCTTCCCGTTCCATGTTTCGCACATATTCCAGATACTGGGCTGTGATCTCCACAATGGGGATATCGTAAATATCTACTTTATTTTTCTCAATCAGATGAAGGAGCAGGTCCAAAGGACCTTCAAAATGCTCCAGTTTGTAGGTAATGGTTTCCATTTTATATATCCTATTTATAATTTACGTAAGATTTTTTTCAAGATGGGTGTTGCTGCAGATCCGTCTGTTTGCGGGCAGATATGCAGGACTAAAAGCTGGGGACGGTTGTTTAAACGGATGTTGATGGAATGGGTCCCCAGACCGCGGCTTACAGCCATATAATGTCCCTGGTCTTCAAAAATTCCGGCACACCAGGGGAGAAAAAACTGATACTGGGGAGTCATTACGCCACCAAGTCCTGGAAGGCGGATGGTCCCGCCGTGAAAATGACCGCATAAGGTCAGATCTGCCCCCCAGTCTGCATAATTGGCAAAAAAGAGAGGGGAGTGGGCTAACAGGATCTGGAAATGACCAGAAGCTGGGTTCCCCACTTTTTCTTCTATATAATGGGCTGGCATAGATGGTACGGGGTGTACCAGAGCTTTTTTATAAAAATCTTTGTCCAGGTCCAGGCAGGTGATCCGTATTTCTGTATCAAAAATGGCAGAATTATTTTTCAGGCAAATGGCTCCGGCCTGTTTTAAGGCATTCCGGTAAATGTTCCCTTCTGATCCATATTTTCCCGGTTCCCAGTCAATGCGGTTTTCATGGTTTCCTTCTCCACAGTAAACAGGATAGCGGGAAACCAGTTCTTTTATAAGAGAGAGCGACCGGTCTGTTTTTGCATGTGTGCCTTTGGTGACGATAAGATCACCGCCGTTTAGGACAGCATCAGGATGCATCTGGTCAATGACCTGTATCAGCTTTTCATTTTCCTGTCCAAAGGTATTTTCATGCAGGTCGGACAGAAAGATAAAGGTGCGTTTTTTTGATACTTTACTGCTGTAAATAGTGGTTTCTTCGGCGGATAAAGCTTTTTTTTCATATTCTGATCTGCCAAGACAGATGGCAGCAGCTGCGCAGGCGGCAGCAGTCAGATGAGTGATCAGCATTAAGGTCTCCTTAAAAAAATGTTTTTTCCCTTACGCAGGCGGTTTGTTCGTTAATGCCATGCAAAAAAATGTCTGCTGCACAGCCGCTTGTTTTTTGCTTCGCTCATTACATTATATCTTGCATTAACGGCATTTTCAAGAAAATAGTAAACGTCTTGACGGACAGACACAGACATGGTACGATAACATACGCATAAAAAGATATATAGTATATATATCACAAATGAAACACAATATATGGTATATAAACATAAAAACATAAAGGAAAGGTGACGGAATGGACTGCAGTAAGATAAAAGTCGTAAAAAAAGATGGTACAAAAGAAGAGTTTAATGTGAAAAAGGTACTTGCTGCTATTAGTAAATCAGCAGAAAGAGCCATGATCACATTTTCAAAGGCAGAGAAGAATTTTATCTGCGAATTTGTGGAAGAGAAGGCAGAGGAGATGGATCAGGAGCTGATCCCTATTGCCCAGATGCACAACATTGTGGAAGGCGCTTTGGATAAGGTCAATCCGCTGGTTGCCAAAAGTTACCGGGATTACCGGAATTATAAACAGGATTTTGTGCGGATGCTGGATGATGTATACAAGAAAAGTCAGTCCATTATGTATATCGGGGATAAGGAAAACAGCAATACAGACAGTGCCCTGGTTTCTACCAAGCGCAGCTTGATCTTTAATGAGCTGAATAAATCTCTTTACCAGAAGTTTTTTATGACAGTAGAAGAGTTGCAGGCATGCAGAGAAGGTTATATTTACATTCATGATATGTCTGCAAGAAGAGATACTATGAACTGCTGTCTCTTTGATGTGAAAGCTGTCCTTACCGGTGGCTTTGAAATGGGAAATCTATGGTACAATGAGCCCAAAACACTGGATGTTGCCTTTGACGTTATCGGAGATATTGTTTTAAGCGCAGCCAGTCAGCAGTACGGCGGTTTTACAGTGCCAAGTGTGGAAAATATCCTGGCGCCTTATGCAGAGAAATCTTATGCAAAATATCTGGAAAAATACAGAAAGCTGGAGCTGCCTGAAGAAAAAGTAGAAGAGGTTGCCCTGGCTGATGTGCAAAGAGACATGGAACAGGGCTTCCAGGGTTGGGAATATAAGTTTAATTCTGTTTCCTCCAGCCGCGGCGATTATCCCTTTATCACCATGACTGCAGGTACAGGAACCAGCCGTTTTGCGAAAATGGCTACCATGACTATGCTGAAGGTACGAAAAGGCGGTCAGGGAAAAGCAGGCCATAAAAAGCCGGTACTGTTCCCTAAAGTGGTATTTCTCTATGATGAGAAACTGCATGGACCAGGCGGTGAGTTAGAAGATGTATTTGAAGCAGGCATTGACTGTTCCAGCAAGACTATGTATCCGGACTGGCTTTCCCTTACAGGAAAAGGTTATATTGCCAGCATGTATAAAAAATACGGAAAGATCATTTCACCAATGGGCTGCCGTGCGTTCCTGTCTCCATGGTATGAAAGAGGGGGCATGCATCCGGCTGATGAAAAAGATGTGCCTGTATTTGAAGGGCGTTTTAATATTGGTGTAGTCAGTCTTCACCTTCCTATGATATTAGCTAAATCAAGACAGGAAGGCCGGGATTTTTATGAAGTCTTAGATTACTATCTGGAACTGATCCGCAAGATCCACATCCGTACGTATGCATATTTAGGTGAAATGAAGGCATCTACCAATCCTCTGGCATACTGTGAAGGGGGATTTTACGGTGGTCATTTAGGACTTCATGATAAGATCAAACCATTATTGAAAGCGGCCACTGCTTCTTTTGGGATCACTGCTTTTAATGAGCTGCAGCAATTATATAATAAGAAATCCCTGGTAGAGGATGGACAGTTTGCACTGGAGGTTCTGGTGCATATTAATAAGAAGATTGATGAGTTTAAAGAAGAGGACGGCAATCTTTATGCCATTTACGCTACACCGGCAGAGAACCTTTGCGGTCTTCAGGTAAAGCAGTTCCGTAAGAAATACGGCATCATCGAAAACGTGTCTGATAGAGAATATGTAAGTAACGGCTTCCACTGCCACGTAACCGAAGATATTACCCCGATCCAGAAGCAGGATCTGGAATACCGTTTCTGGGAATTAAGCAACGGCGGTAAGATCCAGTATGTAAAATACCCGGTAAGCTACAACAAAGAGGCAATCCGCACATTAGTCCGCAGAGCCATGAGAATGGGATTTTACGAAGGCGTAAACCTGTCACTGGCGTATTGCGATGACTGCGGTCACGAAGAGCTGGAAATGGACGTATGCCCGGTCTGCGGCAGCAAAAACCTGACTAAGATCGACCGGATGAATGGATATTTAAGCTATTCAAGGGTAAAAGGCGATACAAGATTAAATGAAGCCAAGATGGCCGAGATAGCCGAACGAGTAAGCATGTAAAAGCAAAGAGGAAAAACAAGCGCCGCTTTAAAGCGGCATTTGTTTTTCCTTTGCTTTTTTGAGAGAAGTATAATAAAGTCAAAATGATACTGAATATCAAAATCAATACGGAATAATCTTAGAAGCAGATCCACTATCCAGATACAAAGTCCAGTCCCCGTGTGTTTTCAACATAGTAGCAGGAATCTGATCGTTCGGTGTTTGGGTTAGTGTATTGTAGATGGCTTCTGCTTTCCGTTCACCAGGAACAGCAGAAAGGATATGTTTGCATTTTAAAATTTGTTGTACGGTCATGGAAATAGCCTGGGTTGGTACATGGTCTGTATCAGGAAACCAGCCTTCTCCAACCTGCTGCTTTTTGCAGCGTTCATTTAAGTCAACTACCTTATAGCAGTCTGTACAGTCAAGGTCAGCAGGCGGGTCATTAAAAGCAATATGTCCATTTTCGCCAATTCCAATCAGTCCTACATCAGCAGGCTGCTTTTTCAGCTCTTCGCTTAAGCGGGCAATATTTTCCTTTATATCCCCTTCTCCATTTACAAAATAAGCGTCTTTTAAAGGAGTAGGAAGTTGCGCTACAAAGCGCTCCTTTAAATACTTACGGAAGCTTGCAACATGGCTTTCAGGAAGGCCCACATACTCATCTAAGTGGAACATTTCTACTTTTGTCCAGTCTACATCCAGTTTTACCAGTACCTTTAAAGTTTCAAACTGGGAAGCACCTGTAGAAAGAATCAGTCTTGCACAGTCATTGACTTCAATAGCGTGGTTTAAAAGTTCTGCTGTGTGGCGTGCAGCCGCAGCGCCCATTTCATCTGCTGCCTTTTCAATTACAATCTTCATTTGATCTCTTTACCTCCTACAAAAATCTGTTTGATATTGATATCATCATCAAAAACAAGAAGGTCGGCGTCTTTGCCTATTGCAATAGAGCCTTTGTGGTTGTCAACCTTCATCAGTTTCGCTGGATTTAAGCTCATCATGCGAACTGCATTTTCCAGGGAAGTACCAGCCAGTTTATAAAGGGTGCGGACGCAGCGATCCGTTGTGCATACGCTGCCTGCGAAACAGGTGCGGTCTGGCATTTTTGCGATACCGTCTTCAATGATCACTTCCTGTCCTTCTTTTAAACTTCCGAGGATAGATTTTCCTTCTCCAGCTCCTGCGCCGCGCATACTGTCGGTGATCAGGGAGATTTTGCTGTTATCTTTGCATTTTAAAATCATTTTCAAAAGATCCGGAGGAAGATGCATTCCATCAGAGATGATTTCTACAGACAGTTCATCAAAAAGATAACCAGCTTCTACTACACCCAGGATCCGGTAGCCATTTTTGCGGGTAATAGTACTCATTCCTGAATAAAAATGAGTAAGGTGGGTATATCCATGTTGGATTGCCTCTTTTACATCATCACAGGTGGCAGCGGTATGCCCAATGCTCATGAGTACGCCCAGTCTGCTTAAACGTTCACCCATTTCCATGGCTCCAGGCAATTCCGGCGCAACGGACCAGCGGCTGATGCAGCCGTCTGCGTATTCATAAATATGCATATAATCCTCCGGGGAAGGAGTACGGATATAGTCCTCGTTCTGGGCCCCCTTTTCTGTAGGGCTGAAATAAGGACCTTCCAAATGCATACCTGCAAGATGAGGCATATTTTCAGTGATTCCTCTTGCTTTTTTGAAATTGTCAATGCAGAGGAAAAGATCCTCATTGCTGCTGGTCAAAGTAGTTGGAAAAATAGTGGTAGTGCCGTGATGCAGATGAAGATGTGCCGCAGTCAGGATACTTTCCACATTTCCGTCCATAAAGTCGCATCCGCCGCCACCATGGGTATGTATATCAATAAAGCCAGGAGATACGTAAAATCCGGTGCAGTCTATAGCATTTGGAAGATGCATAAGAGATTCATTCATGGATCCAATGCGGGTAATCAGACTAGTCTCATCGTCAAATTCCACATAAGCGTCAGATTGGATATGATCTTCCAAGATCACATTTGCGTGGAGTAAAGTCTGTTTCATAGTAGGTTGCCTTTCTTGCATTAAAATTTTGTTTCAGTTTTTCATGTTTTTCCGCTACGTTTGTTTTGGGATACTATAAACTTTCTTTTAGTAAATATCATACTGTAGAAAAAGTTTAAGTGTCAATGAAAAACATGTACAAAGAATAAGGTGAGAAATTAGTAAATGTGCATATTGACCATAAAAAGAAAAAATATTAATCTATTTTTGTAACGTTAACGTTAACGTTATCGATTAAGTTATGGATAGGGGAGGATATAGAGTGGCAGAAAAGCAGATTTCAGGGATTACATTAAAAGACATTTCCGAAAAAATGAATGTTTCAATGACATCTGTACATAGGGCAATTTATGGAAAAGAAGGGGTAAGTGACAAACTCCGAAAACAGATTATAGAAGTAGCAGAGCAAATGGGATATGAACCCAATTACGCAGCTTCTTCTATTAAGAGAAAAGCAATCCGCATTGCGGTTGTGCTTCCTTCTCCGAAAGAACTGGGAACTTTGTACTACGCATATCTGTGGAAAGGCTACAGAAGCGCATTAAAAGAAAATCGTTCCTTAAATGTGGAGACAGACGAGTATGAAGTTGAAAATGAAGAAGAACAGATTCGAATATTAAAGGAGATTGCAGATGAAGATGGAAAATCTTACAATGCGGTACTTACTTTTTCCTATACTCACAGCCCGCAGGTGCTTCGTCAGTATGAAAGACTGACGGCTATGAAGCTAACAGTTATGGTTCTGGATGATCATATTGAAGACATACAGGGGCTTTACTGTATCCCTTCTAACGACTGGATCATAGGTGAGATGTGTGGAGAAGTTTTTTCCCTGATGCTTCCAAAAGAAGGAACGATCCTTATATCTGCAGGACGAAAAGGTTCCCCGATTCATGTAAACACCGTTAACGGTTTAAAACAGTATTTAAATGGGCGGGAGAGCAGACTTAAGGTAGAAAGTCTTTCGTATGATGAAGATACTTACGAAGGATTTTGCAAAGACTTGAAAATGTATGATGACGTTGTGGGAGTATTTTCACTGATTGCCAGAAACAACCGTCCCATGGTGAAAGCTCTGGAAGATACGGGAATGATAGGAAAACTGAGAGTGATCGGAGCCGATCTTAACCTGGAAAGTGCTGAGTTTTTACGTCAGGGAAAGATAGATGCTCTGGTATATAAAAATCCCTACGATAAAGGCGTGATCGGATTTAACACTCTGATCGATTATTTGGTAAAACATACAGAACCACCGCAGAATATCCAGTGTGTGATCAGCATGGTATTTAAAACAAGTCTTCATTTTTATGAAGATGTGATCAAATTGTAAACCAATCATCAAAATATAAATATATAAAAAAGGAGAGATATTATGAGAAAGAAAGGTTTATTAATGGCAACAGCAGTAATGGCATCTATGGCACTTATGGCGTGCGGTTCTGGAAGCTCCGGCACAGCAACTACTGCGGCAGATGCAGGAAAAACAGAGGCAGTAGCAACTGAGAAGGCAGAAGAAAGCAAAGATGCTCCTACAGCAGGTGAGCAGAAATTCAGCCTGAAGCTGGCAGAGAACCAGTCCAAGGACAACCCGGTATCTGTTGGTGTACAGAAGTTTGCTGATTTGGTAAAAGAAAAGACAAACGGCAGCGTTGAAATCGAAGTTTACCTGGATGGTACTTTAGGTACTGAAAATGAGACTATTGACCAGGTACAGGCAGGAACACTGGATTTTGCCCGTATTAATACTTCTGCGCTTTCTTCAACTGCTGATGAGGTTGGTGTATTTACACTTCCATACATATTCACAAGTACAGAGCAGAAATACAAAGTTCTGGATGGTGAGATCGGACAGAGAATCAGTGACTCTCTTGAAAAGTACAATATGATTAGTTTAGGTTATTGGGAAGCAGGATCCAGAAACTTCTACACCACAAAGAAGCCAATTACCTGTGTAGCTGATATGAAGGGCATGAAGATTCGTGTACAGCAGTCTGATATTGCTATCAAGATGATCGAGACACTGGGCGCAGCAGCAACACCAATGTCCTACAACGAAGTATACCAGGGCTTACAGACCGGCGTTATCGATGGAGCTGAAAATGACTTCGTTTCCTACTACACTTCCGGACATTACGAAGTAGCTAAATACTTTTCCATGGATGGACATATGGCACCTCCTGCAATGCTGATTATGAGCAAGACTGTATGGGACAAGATGAGCGAGAACCAACAGAATGCGATCCAGGAAGCTGCAAAAGAAGCACGTGAATGGCAGCGTCAGGCTATGCAGGATTACCAGGAAGAGTCCAGAAAAGCTGTAGAAGAAAAAGGCTGTGAAGTAATTGATGTAGATGTTAAGGAATTTCAGGATGCTGTAGCACCTATGTATGATGATTATCCACAGTACAAAGATGTGATTGAGCAGATCCGCAGCATTGAATAAGACTTGTTTGTCAAGGCTGAATTTGGAGGATATCAGGTATGGAGGAGATGAAGGATAAGCTAAAACCTGTGCGTGAACTGGTACAAAAGTTCATAAACATGGAAAAGCTTTTATGCAGTCTTATGCTGGTCATCATGGTGGTGATCACATTTACGCAGGTAGTGATGCGTTTCATTTTTAATGCACCTTTTAGCTGGTCAGAAGAGATCACATTGATCCTTCTGGTATGGTTCGGATATTTATGTATGCCAATTGACATTTTTTCCGACTCTCATGCAGCATTATATTTTCTTTATAATAAACTGCCTTCCGCTGTTAAGAAGGCAGCAGATCTGATCCGCCATGGTCTGTTGATCTGGCTGTTTGTGGAAATGATGATCTATGGTATGACTATCACCAAGTTAAATCTTCCAAAACTCCAGCCTGCAACCAGAATCTCGCAGGGGTGGCTGTTTGCACCACTTGTAGTAGGCGGCGGATTAATGCTTGTGTATAGCATTTTAAATCTGATTTCTACAATCTTAAAGCCTCTTTCTGAATATAAGAAAGAGGCAGAAATGGAAAAAGATATTGCACAGTTAAACAAGGAAAGAGGTGGTACAGAATGAATGAAATGGTTATGGGAATCTGTATTTTATTTGGCGTTCTGATTGTATTAATGGCATTTCGCTTCCCGATTTCATTTTGTCTTGCCATTTCTGCCATGGTAACAGGCGCATATCTGCACATCCCGTTTATGAATCTATTCCAGAAAATGTCAACAGGTATTACAAGCTTTACTTTCATGTGTGTGCCGTTCTTCATTATCATGGCACAGATCATGACAGAAGGCGGTATCGCAGACAGACTGACGGGATTTTGTAATGTAATAGTAGGCCGTGTACGGGGTGGTACAGCCATCGTTAACTGCTTAAACTCCATGTTATTTGGCGGTATTTCCGGTTCTTCTATTGCGGATGTTACCAGCATCGGTGCTCTGCTGATTCCTATGATGCAAAAACAAGGATATGATACAGATTATTCCGTAGCAGTAACCTGTACTTCTTCTGTAGAAGGTGTTATCATTCCACCAAGCCAGAACATGATCTTCTATGTAGTAGCAGCAAGCAGCGGTTTATCCATCAGCACCATGTTTATGTGCGGTTATATTCCAGGTGTTCTTTTTACAGCAGCTCTTTGCTTAACTTCTTATATAATTGCTGTGAAGAAGAAATACCCAATCTCTGAGGCACATTCTTTAAAAGAAAATATTACCATTGTCCGCCAGGCACTTTTAGGTCTGGTAACCATCGTAATCGTGGCAGTAGGAACTTCGGCAGGTATCTTTACTGCAACAGAAGCAGGTGCAGTGGCAGCAGTTTATGCATGGTTTATCACTACTTTTGTATATAAGACCATGACTTTAAAAAAAACATTAAAATGTTTCTTGAATGCGCTTCCAACACTGGGAACTATTATGGCTATCATCGCAACCTCCAGTGCTTTCAGCTATGTACTTTCTTATCTGAAAGTACCAAGTCGTGTAGCGGAAATGTTCTTGTCTGTATCTAGTAGTCCGGCAGTTATTATGCTGCTGATGCTGCTTTTAATGGTTGTTCTGGGTTGCTTTATGGATATGGGTATCCTGATTATCCTGTTAACACCTATCTTATATCCAGTAGCAACACAGATCGGATATAATCCATATCATTTTGGACTGATCCTAGTATTAACATTAGGTCTGGGACTGTTAACACCGCCTGTAGGTACTTCCCTCTGGGCTGGTTGTGCTATTGGTAAAATACAGATTGAAAAATGTATTAAAGGCTTTTTGCCATTCTATCTTACATACATTGTCGTAGTAGCATTGATCATCCTCTTTCCGCAGATTTGTCTGTTCCTGCCAAGAGTATTAGGCAATGTAGTTTAAGGAGGTTTCATTTTGAAGAACTTAAAGAAAGATAAATTGGATATCAGGATCTATGATACCAGAAAAGAAATGGGAACAGCAGCTGCCGCTGATATTGAAACAGCTGTCTGCGAAATATTAAAAACAAAGGACTGCTGCAATATGATTTTTGCAGCAGCTCCATCCCAGAACGAAGTACTGGAAGCGCTGGCAGCTTCGGAGAAGATTGATTGGAGTCGTGTAAATGCTTATCATATGGATGAGTACATTGGATTGGCTCAGGACGCACCTCAGGGATTTGCAAATTTTCTGCGCAGAGGTCTGTTCGATAAGGTGCCATTTGCGTCTGTTAACTGCCTGGACAGCACCAATGAACCAAATGCAGAATGCGAAAGATATGGGGCGTTATTAAGCGCAAATCCCACAGATATTGTATGCATGGGTATTGGTGAAAATGGACATATTGCATTTAATGATCCTCATGTAGCAGATTTCCATGATACCCATAAGGTAAAGATTGTGGATTTGGATGAGACCTGCCGTATGCAGCAGGTACATGACGGTTGTTTTGAGTCACTGGACCAGGTTCCAAAGCAGGCTTTAACACTGACCATTCCAACGTTGACAGCGCCAAAGTATGTATTTTGTGTAGTGCCGGCTTCCACTAAGGCAACAGCAGTAGAGCGTACAATAAATGACCCTGTTTCTGAAAATTGCCCTGCAAGTATTTTGCGTCATCATGATAGAGCAGTATTGTATTTGGATAAAGATAGTGCAGCAAAGCTAGAGGAATGATTTAAGAATAAAAAAATAACGAAATAAAAAATCAGGAAGAAATTCTTATAAAGAAAATCTTCCTGATTTTTATTCTTTTTCTTTCTTCTTCCGCTTCTTTCTGTAAGACCCATCCACCAGACCTTCCAGATAAGCTTCTGCCCTCAGCCGGTTAGAAGGGCCAAGCTGATTGTACAGATTCAGCACATATTCCTGTTGTTTGCTTAAAACAGCCTGACTGCCCTCTGTGCTGTAAAATTCGCTCATGGAGATACCAAAAACCTGGCATATATGACGGATAGTAGGAATACTGGGCACAGTGGTTCGGCGGAAAAGATTTCCTATGCTGTTTGGGGAAATTTCCATTTCCTTTGCAAGGCGGTAGTGGCTCCATCCACGATCATTACACAGCTCCTCTATGCGATCCAGTTCAAAACTCATAATCCATATGCTTTTTGCAGCCTTGGCTTTCAAAAAAGCTTCTCCTTCTGTCGTGTATAAATATATTCCTATTTTATCCCAGTTAAGTTAAAAACATTAGCTTGAAAATACGTGTATAAAATATGAATTATATAGTTCATAAAAGACTAGAAAAAAGAGAATGGAAAAATATGATTTCTGGTACTGGCAAGGAAAATCAAGTGGAAAATTCCCATAGATTATGATAAACTGATACAAGCAGTATACATTGAAAAGCGTGCAAAGCAGCAGTAAAGCCTGCAAATGAAAAATGGAGGCGGGACAGATGAAAAAGTTTTTAGAAGATTTTAAAAAGTTTGCCTTAAAGGGAAACATGATCGACCTGGCTGTAGGTATGATCATTGGCAGTGCATTTACATCTATAGTCAGTTCACTGGTCAATGATATTTTTATGCCGGTACTGAGTATTTTTACTGGAAAAATTGATTTTTCAAACATGTTCATTGCTCTTGATGGAAACAAATATCCTACACTGGCAGCAGCCAATGAAGTGACAGCAACTATTAATTACGGTGCATTTATCACGCAGACGATCAACTTTATACTGATGGCTTTTGTTGTATTTATGGTTATCAAAGGGATCAACAAACTGGAAAAAATTGGAAAAGCTCCGGAAGCACCAAAGGCACCTACAGAGAAAGAGTGTCCTTATTGCAAGAGCATGATCCCAATTAAAGCAGTTCGTTGTCCACACTGTACATCTGAACTGGAGAAATAAAATATGCGTTACCACAACATAACGAAAGACGATATGCTTAACGGAGAGGGGCTGCGGACTGTGCTTTGGGTGGCAGGCTGCAGCCACAACTGTCCTCAGTGCCATAACCCTGTGACCTGGGATATAAACGGCGGTCTGGCTTTTGATGAAGCTGCCAAAGAAGAACTGTTTGAAGAATTGAAAAAGGACTATATTTCCGGTGTGACCTTCAGCGGTGGTGATCCGCTCCATGAAAAAAACAGGGAAGAGATCGGAAAACTGGCAGAAGACATACGGGAAAAATTTCCAGATAAAACTATTTGGCTGTATACCGGTTATGAATGGGAGGAAATCTGTGGTATTCCATTTCTTCCCAATATTGATGTGATCGTTGACGGAGAATTTAAAATAGAAGAAAAAGACAACAGCCTTCACTGGAAAGGCAGCGCAAACCAGCGTGTGATCGATGTGAAAGAATCCCTTAAAACAGGAAAGGTACAGCTTTACAGGAAATACTAAACTAGTACATCAAAACAAAGAACACTAAAACAAAGACTATAAAAACAAGATAACAGGAGTAATACAGAATTAATCATGGAAAGAATTGCAAAATTTCACAAAGTAAGTTATGAACAGTTTGAGGGAGACTGGAAAGATACCTTTGGCCCTATTGAAACAGAAGAAATCAGAAGAATCTACGAAGGGATCCGTCTGCCGGCCAGAGCAACTGCCGGTTCTGCCGGCTACGACCTTTACACACCGGTGGCAATGACCATCCGCCCAGGTGAGACCATAAAGATCCCTACAGGTATCCGTGTGGAAATGAACGACGGCTGGGTACTGGCTGTATTTCCAAGAAGCAGCCTGGGATTTAAGTACCGTTTACAGTTAAATAATACAGTTGGCATCATTGACAGTGACTATTTCTTCTCTGACAATGAAGGTCACATTTTCGTAAAGCTGACCAATGATACAAAGGAAGACAAGACTGTAGAACTGGCAGAAGGTGCCGGTTTTGCACAGGGGATCTTCCTGCCATTTGGCATTACAGAAGATGATGATTGCACAGAAGCAAGAAATGGCGGTTTCGGCAGTACAGACAGCAGGAAAAACTGAAGATATCATGGCAGAACTGTGAGGAATAGAAAGAAGCAGGAGAAATTATGGGAAACAGACCTGTAAACAGAAGAAGGAGAAATACCGGACGTACCGGTCATTACAGAGGAAGCAGCAGGTCAGACACCTTAAGACGGCGTAAAAGGAGAAACAGACGGCTTAAGGCAGTTTTTCTCTGGCTGGTCTGTATTGTTCTGACCGGCTTAGTTATTTTTGGAGCTGTAAAGCTGGTGGGAAAATTTGCCGGTTCCGGAAAAGACAAGTTAAGAAAAGATGGTATTGAAAAGTTAAATGCAGGGGATCCGGAAGGGGCAATAGCAGATCTGGATGCTGCTTTGGAAAAAGCTGGAAATAAATCAAATAAGCCCTCGAGACTTAATGCAGATGTGCTTTGGTACCGTGCAGAGGCAGAGCTTTTATTAAAGGATTATGAAGCTGCTTCCCACACCTATGACCTGATTGCAGAGCAGGGAGGGGATAAGATCTCCTGTCTGTATATGAAGGCAGTATGTGCAGAAAAGCTGGGAGATAAAGATTCTGCTGTTTCTTATTATAGAGAAGCATTAGGACAGGAAAAAGAAGGAAGTCGCTCTGCCGGTTTTGAGGAAGCTCTTATAGCAGCAGGTTCTGCCTGTGTAAATGGGCAGGATTTTGACACAGCAAAAAGTCTTTATGAAGAGGCATTAAACAGTGGGAAAACGGGAGAAAAACTGGACAGCAGGATCTATAACCAGCTGGGGTTATGTCAGATGGCTGAAGAGGACTATAACACAGCTGCTGATTCGTTTGATAAGGGATATAATGCACTGATCACCGGATATAAGGCTGGAACAGGGGCAGAGTTAGACCAGGCAGCAGCTGCTGTTCCACAGGAGGATATCCAGGGAATGACACTTTTAAAAGAGCTGGCTTATAACAAGGCAGTATGTCTGGAATACAGTGGACAGTACCGCGCAGCCCAGGCAGAGTTTGAACATTACATTTCTGTATTTGGTGCAGATGAAAATGCCCAGCATGAGATCGACTTTTTAAAGACCAGACAGGAGGAATCATAAACCGGTGATTGATTTAAGTAAACTGGAAGAACGGGTCATACTGGCAGCGGTAAGCACCAGTGAGACAGATCAGGCAGAGAGCTCTCTGGATGAGTTAAAAGAACTGGCAGATACTGCCGGGGCAAAGACTGTAGGCCGGGTGATCCAGAACCGGGAAAGCATTCATCCAGGAACCTATCTGGGAAAGGGAAAGATTCAGGAACTGCGGGAAATGCTTTATGAAACAGGAGCTACCGGCGTGATCTGCGACGATGAGCTTTCACCGGCCCAGCTTAAAAATCTGGAAGATGTCCTGGATACAAAGGTCATGGACCGTACCATGGTTATTTTAGACATTTTTGCATCCAGAGCCAATACAAGAGAGGGAAAAATCCAGGTAGAACTGGCTCAGCTGAAATACCGGGCTATCCGTCTGGTAGGAATGCGTTCCTCGCTTTCAAGACTGGGTGGTGGTATCGGCACAAGAGGACCAGGTGAGAAAAAGCTGGAGACAGACCGCCGCCTGATCCACCAGCGCATTGGACAGTTAAAGAAAGAACTGGAAGATGTGAAACGCCACCGTGAGGTCACAAGACAGCAGCGTGGAAAAGACTATGCATTGACTGCTGCTATTGTAGGCTATACAAATGCAGGAAAATCCACGTTATTAAACCGTCTGACAGGTGCTGGGATTTTAGCAGAAGATAAGCTGTTTGCCACACTGGATCCAACTACCAGAAGCTTTACACTGGCAGACGGACAGCAGATTTTACTGACAGATACAGTTGGATTTATTAACAAACTGCCTCATCATCTGGTAGAGGCATTTAAAAGTACTCTGGAAGAGGCACGTTACTGCGATATCGTCCTTAATGTAGTAGATTGTTCTGATCCCCAGATGGACATGCATATGCATGTGGTCAAAGAGACGCTACGGGAACTGGGAATTACAGATAAGACTGTTGTTACAGTATTTAATAAAACAGATAAACTGGAAGAAAGTGGTCTGCCCATTCCAAGGGATTTTTCTGCAGATTACCAGGTTCGTATTTCAGCTAAATGCGGGGATGGCTTACATGAACTGGAAGAGATCCTTGGAAATATCATTCGCAGCAGGAGAGTTTATCTGGAAAAGGTGTATCCTTATACACAGGCAGGAAAGCTGCAGAGCATACGCAAATATGGCCAGCTGCTTTCAGAAGAATATACAGAAGAGGGCATAAAAGTAACAGCCTATGTACCGGCAGAGCTGTTTGCCGGGCTGTATACTGATATACCGGAAAAATAAGGCTTGGAAGAATGAGATAAAAGGCTGCCGCAAAGAAAAATGCGGCGGCCTTTATGCACTTTCGTGCATTTACAAAGGAGAGTATAGGATAAAATCAGTACATCATCTGCGGGCTTTTAAAAGCGCTGTATCCACTGCTTTCAAAAGGGCAGAGCAGGTATAGCGGGAAGATTCCGGAAAGGTGAGATTTTCCGTGGATTGGGTGCTTAGGATCTGAGGTGCCAGTTCTTCCATAGATGGCTGCATTAATGGGTACATGGTGGAAACAGCTTCATTTAAATGTACCAGGCTTACATCTAAGATCTGGTCACTGTCAACAGTCACTTCCACATTTACCTGCTCATTTCCAAGGGTAAGGCTGGCACTGTAGAGACCGGGTATGTAGAGACCGGAGGACGTGGATGCTTCTTTTTTTGCAGGCCGGAACATGATAAAGCACAGGATGAGCAAAAGGAGGGCAAGACCAATAAAAATGCCCGTGTAGATAACCTCTTTCATCCGCAGCACAACGATCTTTGTCTTTGAACTCATAGGGAAGACCTCTGGGGGAATTTGTTACATCATATGAAAGGAAAGGTAAAAATATGTCATTGCAGTTTATTGCAGGAGGCAGCGGCTCCGGAAAAACAAGATATCTTTATGAAAAGGTGATAAAAGAGTCACAGGAGCATCCGGAAATACAGTATCTTTTTATTGTACCGGAACAATATACCATGCAGACCCAGAAGGAGCTGGTGCGCCTGCATCCCAGACACGGCCTTTTAAATATTGATGTTTTAAGCTTTAAACGTCTGGCTTACCGGGTATTTGAGGATCTGGGAGTGCAGCTTCCGGTGGTCCTTGACGATATGGGTAAATCCATGGTCATCCGAAAAGTAGCTGGAAAGCTTAAAAAGGATTTAAATCTTTACGGCGGACATTTAGAACAGCCTGGCTTTATCAGCCAGTTAAAATCCCAGATATCAGAACTGAGCCAGTATGGTGTCAGTGTGGAAGATCTGGAAATGGTGGAAGAAGAGACGGACAGAACCCTTTTAAAAGAAAAACTGGGAGATTTAAAGAATATTTATAAAGGCTTTAAAGATTATATAGAATCCCATTACATTACCGCAGAGGAAATCCTGGATATTTTATGCAGGAAACTGCCTCAGTGGGAGCCATTAAAAAGCAGCGTCATCCTGTTGGATGGTTATACTGGCTTTACACCTGTGCAGTACCGTCTGGTCCAGTTGTTCATGATCCATGCAAGAGAGGTTTTATGCTGTATTACCGCAGACCAAAGGGAAATGCTGTATAAAGAATGCAATATGCAGCACTTATTCTACATGGGCCGCCATACAGTGTGCAGATTGAAGAAAATGGCAGAGGAGCACCACATCCCGGTAGAAAAAGAGGTGTGGTGTGATCACCGGCCGGCCTGGCGTTTTAAAGACAGTCCGGAGCTGGATTTTCTGGAACAGAATCTGTACCGGTATAGTGGGAAGATCTGGGAAAAACAGCCGGGAAATATCCTGATCTACAGAGGAAAAAATCCGGCAGAAGAAACTGCCTATGTATGCAGCTGTATTAATGAGAAGGTACAGAAAGAGGGACTGCGTTACCGGGATATGGCGGTAGTTACAGGAGATCTGGCTTCCTATGGAAAAGAGATCGCCCACCGGTTTGATGAGGCGGGTATTCCTTATTTTTTAGATGATAAGAAAAGCATTCTGGAAAATCCTTTTATTGAGCTTATAAGAGCAGCTTTGGATGCAGTAAAGGAATGCTCCTATGAAAGCATTTTCCGGTATTTAAAAACAGGCTTTGTATATGATGAGCAGTATAGCCCAGATGAGGCGCAGGTGCTGACAGACCGCATGGAAAATTATGCAAGGGCTTTGGGGATAAGAGGCTGGAAAAACTGGGATATGATCTGGGAGAAGCCATGCAGAGGCGGCGAGAGGCTGAATTTAGAAGAACTGAACCAGTATCGTATATGGGTGTTAGAGCCTTTAAAAACACTGCGCCGGGCATTTAAAGAAGAAAACGCCACGATTTCTTCTGTTACCGCGGTTTTGCGCCAGACCCTTGAGACTATGAAACTGGAGGAAAAGCTGGAAAGCTTCAGTGCTTATTTCCTGGAACGGAAAGAACCGGGAGACGAGAACAGGGCAAGAGAATACAGTCAGGTCTATGAACGGGTCATGGAACTGTTAGAACGGTTAGAGGGTCTTTTAGGGGAAGAAAAGGCAGATATGAAAAACTATATCCAGATCCTGGATGCTGGTTTTGAAGAAATAAAGATCGGTGTGCTTCCTGCAACTGCGGATCAGGTGATGATCGGTGATATTACCCGAAGCCGTCTGGAATCTGTAAAGGTATTGTTTTTTACAGGTGTCAATGAAGGCATTGTACCACAGAGGAAAGCAGGGGGAAGCCTGTTAAATGACGGGGACCGTGAGGTATTTAAGAGCCTGCACATGGAACTGGCTCCTACTGCAAGAGAAGAGGGCTGTATCCAGAAATTTTACCTTTATCTTATGCTTTCCAAGCCCTCAGATCAATTGGTGATCACTTATGCAGCTATGAACGGTCAGGGAAAAAGCAGCCATCCGTCCAGTCTTGTAGGTGAGATACGGAAACTGTTCCCAAAACTGGTGCAGAAGGAAGAAACATCCATAGAACATCAGGTTTGGACGTGCAGAGACGGCTTGCAGCAGCTGATCGCAGGCTTTCAGGAAGCAGGGGATAAAAACCTGGATCAGTTAAGGAAAATCCAGGGAGGATTTCTGGAATTATTCCGTCATTTTTATGGAAAAGAAGAGTATAAAAAGCTGGTAGAAAAGCTGACAGATGCCGCTTTTTTTGTCTATGAAGATAAGGGGATCGGACGTGCGGCAGCCAGGGCGCTCTATGGTCAGAACCTTCAGGGAAGCGTTACAAGGCTGGAGCAGTTTGCAGCCTGCGCCTATGCCCATTTCTTAAAATACGGTCTTGAATTAATGGAACGTCAGGAATACCAGTTAGAGGCAGTAGATATGGGAAATCTCTTTCATCAGTCTTTGGACCAGTGCTTTGAGGTGATACATGAAAATGGTATGGACTGGAGCAATATTACAGAGGAAGAGCGGAAGAAACTGGTAAAAAAATGTGTAGATCAGGTAACGGCTCAGTATGGAAATACCATTATGTCCAGTTCAGCCAGAAATACTTATCTGGCAAAGCGTGTGGAGCGTATTACTGACCGTACTATATGGGCGCTGGCAGAACAGGTAAAAAAAGGAGATTTTGTTCCGTCCGGTTTTGAGGTGTCTTTTTCTGCTGTTGATAATTTAAAGGCAATGAAGATACGTCTGTCAGAGGACGAGGAACTGCTGCTAAAAGGCCGGATCGACCGTTTGGACCTGTGTGAAGATGAGAAGCATGTATATGTAAAGATCATTGATTATAAGTCAGGAAATACGTCATTTGACCTGGCGGCATTGTACTATGGCCTGCAGCTGCAGCTGGTGGTATATATGGATGCAGCCCTGGAAATGGAAGAGCGGAAGCATCCAGGTAAAACAGCAGTCCCAGCGGGGATCTTCTACTATAATATTAAAGATCCAATGGTAAAAAAAGAAGGGGAAATGACCACGGAGGAGATTGAAAAGCAGATTTTAAAACAGCTGCGCATGAACGGTCTGGTAAACAGTGACTTAGAGGTTATCCATCACCTGGACCGTGATATACAGAAGGAGTCAGACGTAATACCTGTTGCAATGAAAGATGGCTACGTTCAGGAGGCAAAATCCAGTGTAGCAGGACAAAAGCGCTTTGACGTTCTGCGCCATTATGTAGGCGGGCGGTTAGAACGTTCCGGTCAATCTATTTTAAATGGGGAAAACGGACTTCTCCCTTACAAAGATGGGGACAGGACCGCCTGCGATTACTGCCCCTATCATGCAGTCTGCGGTTTCGATACAAAAACAGCGGGATACGGCTTTAAGCGGCTGCGCTCTATGAAACCGGAAGAAGTATGGCAGGAGATTGAAGATAATTGCTGTATGAAAACGGATAAAAATAAGAAAGGGGATGAATAAGAGATGAAATGGACAGAGAAACAGCAGCAGGTTATAGACAGCCGCAACAGGAACCTGTTAGTATCTGCAGCAGCAGGAAGCGGAAAAACAGCTGTACTGGTAGAACGCATTATCTCTATGATCAGTGAAGGTCCTTCTCCCTTAAATATTGATCAGCTTCTGGTAATGACATTTACCAATGCGGCAGCTTCTGAAATGCGGGAGCGTATTGGGGCGGCAGTGGAAAAAAAGTTAAAGGAAGATCCGGGAAATGAACATCTCTGGCTGCAGGCGGCGCTGATCCCACAGGCCCAGATCATGACTATTGACAGCTTCTGTCTGGATCTGATCCGGAATCATTATAATACACTGGATATTGATCCGGCATTCCGCATTGGGGACGAAGGAGAGCTGACCCTTTTAAAAGGGGATGTAATGGAACAGGTATTAGAAAGCTGCTATGAAAAAGCAGATGATAGTTTTATTCAGTTTTCTGAGCAGTTTGGCAATGGAAAGTCTGATAAGGCAATGGAAGATGTGATCTTACAGGCATGGCAGTTTTCACAGAGCCACCCATGGCCGGATGAATGGCTTATTAAGTGCAGGCAGCAGATGGAGGAAGAAGCAGCAGGAAATCTGGATTCCAGCGTGTGGATGCAGTTTTTATTAAAAGATGTAAGTATTCAGATGGAAGAACTGGCAGCACAGGCAGAGGAAGCATTAGAAATGGCAAGAGAGGAAAACGGGCCTCTGGTGTATGAACCTATGCTGATGAATGATGTAAGCCGGTTAAAGAAGGTAAAAGAGGCAGCTGATACAGGTTCTTTTGAAGCTTTTTACCAGGCTGTAAACGACCTGACCTTTGACCGTCTGGCAGCAGCCAGAAGCAAGGACATTGACCCGGATAAGAAGGCATTTGTAAGCGAGACCCGTACCAGAGTGAAAAAAGCAGTGGAAAAATGCAGGGATACTTATGGAAGCCAGTCGCAGGCAGAGGCGGCACAGGGAATACGCAATACGAAAACAGTAATAAGTGTTTTGTTAGATATGGTAAAGCAGTTTGATACTGCTTATACAGAGGCCAAAAGAGAGAGGAATGTGCTGGATTTTAATGATCTGGAGCATCTGGCATTAAAGGTACTGGTAGAGAAAGCGGAAGATACGGAAGATACGGCAGGTACAGAGTGTGGCAATATGGGGGAAAAGGATGATAGTGTCAAAAATCAGGAAAAAGACATTTTACGTCCGTCTGCAGCCGCTAAAGAGTTAAGTGGACAGTATGAAGAGATCCTGGTAGATGAATACCAGGACAGTAACCTTGTACAGGAAACATTGATCCGCAGCATTTCCAGAGAACGGCTGGGGCAGCCTAATGTATTTATGGTAGGTGATGTAAAACAGAGCATTTACCGTTTCCGTCTGGCAAGACCAGAGCTGTTTATGGAAAAATATGATACGTATAGCCGGGAAGAAAGCAGTTACCAGATGATCGAACTGCAGCAGAACTTCCGAAGCCGGGCCAGTGTACTTACCTGTATTAATGACATTTTCTACCAGATCATGACCAAAAATCTGGGAGGTATCCGCTATACCAGGGAAACAGCCCTGTATCCTGGAGCAGAATTTGAAAAAACAGATAAAAGATCAGGAATCCCGGTACAGCTTTTAGTGGCGGACACAGGTTCAGAAGCTTTTAAACAGCTGGACGAAGACGCAGCAGATTATACAGCCAGAGAGCTGGAAGCAAAAATGATCGCAGAGCAGATCAAAAGTTTTACAGATGAGAAAAACGGGCTGTATGTGTGGGATAAAGATCAGCAGGCTTACAGGAAAGCCTGCTATAAAGATATGGTCATATTGCTGCGGAGTATGAGTGGCTGGTCAGAGGTGTTTGTAAATATACTTATGAATGAAGGGATTCCGGCTGTTGCCCAGACGAGGACAGGTTATTTTGCCACCACGGAGGTGGAAACTGTGCTGAGTCTGCTGTCCGTGATCGATAATCCTATGCAGGACATTCCTATGGCAGCAGTTTTGCGTTCCCCGATGATTGGGATGAATGATAATGAAATGGCATGGATGATGGCAGCTTATAAGCGCTATACAGAAAAGAACCAGGACAGAGGTGTATATGCAGCCTGGAAGCTGTGGGAAGAATGCAGATGCAGGAAGATGGATGAAAATACAGCTGAAAATAGTTCAAAAAATAAGACCCAGGAAATATCCGGCGTGGAATCCGATCATAAAAATGAAATCCAGGTTGGCCGTGTAGAAGTTCCTGAAACAATAGCCTATGCTATCTGGAAAAAACTGGGAATATTTGCAGAGCTCACAGATGAACTGCGTCAGGATGCCAGATATCTGCCTGTTTATGAACTGCTGTATCAGATCTACCGGAAAACAGGCTATTATGATTATGTTTCCTCTATGCCGGCTGGTGAGACCCGCAGGGCGAATCTGGACATGCTGGCAGAGAAGGCGGCAGCCTATGCTTCCACCAGCTACAGAGGTCTGTTCCATTTTGTAAGATACATTGAAAAGCTGAAAAAATATGATACAGATTTCGGGGAAGCATCACCGGGAGATGAAGGAAATTCAGTGCGTATTATGAGCATCCATAAAAGCAAAGGTCTGGAATTTCCAGTTGTATTTTTAGCCGGAATGGGAAAGAAATTTAATAAGCAGGATGCTTATGGGCAATTGCTTCTGGATGCAGATCTGGGGGCAGCTGCAGATGAAATGGACTTAAATCTGCGGACCAAAGCCCCGACCCTGAAAAAACTGGCTATTAAGCGGCGTATGGAGCTGGAATCCATGGGAGAGGAACTAAGGGTACTCTATGTTGCCATGACCCGTGCAAAAGAGGTTCTTGTAATGACAGGAACAGACCGTTCCCTGGAAAATAAGCTGGAAAAATGGTCACAGCTGTCATTAACAGATGGCCAGATCCCATATACCATCCTTTCATCGGCAGGCTCATTTTTAGACTGGGTACTTATGGCCAGACCAGCTGTACCCGCGGGACATATGGAAGTAAGGGAGATACAGCTTGACCAGTTAGTAGGACAGGAACTGAAACGTCAGATGGAAAGGCAAAATGCAAAAGAAGAGCTGCTGAACCTGGATACCAGTCAGATTTATGATAAGAAAATGAATAAACAGCTGGAAGCAGCGTTAAATTATGCTTATCCATATGCAGATGATACGAAGCTGTATACCCAGATGTCTGTATCAGAACTGAAAAAGCAGAGCCAGATCGGACGAGAAGAGGAAGACATGGGAACCTGGCGGGAAAGCATGTGGAAAATGGAAAACGGTCATGATGGAAGGCTGGAACATGGAACACAAAGTGAGGAATCTGAAAATAGCAGTACAGACGACAAAACAGAAAAAAATGGCAGGAAGGGTGCATTCAGGGGAACTGCCTATCATCGTGTATTGGAATGTCTGGATCTGACAGCTGTCAGTGATCAGAAAAAGCTGGAATCTAGCTTATTAGACCTGTACCAGCGGGGATTCCTTACAGAAGAAGCCTATGAGTCTATTTTTATATGGGATATCTGGAAATTTCTGGAAAGCTCTTTAGGACGCCGGATGGCATTAGCCCAAAAAGAAGGAAAGCTTCACAGAGAACGTCAGTTTATGATCGGTATTCCGGCCAGTGAAATGCAAAATGGCCCAAAATCTGAGGAACTGGTGCTGATACAGGGAGTCATTGATGCCTATATTGAAGAAGAGGACGGATTTATCCTGATCGACTATAAAACAGATCGTGTGCCTAAAGAGGAAGAAGCTGGGGAAAAGCTGTTAAAAGAAAGATATCAGGTACAGTTAGATTATTATGGAAGGGCACTGACCCAGCTTACAGGCAAAAGGGTAAAAGAAAAGTGGATCTACTCCTTTGGATTGAGGAAAGCAGTCCAGTTAAAATGATGCCTACTTGGATACTAAACCACTCATTTGTCTGCGAATTTGATTGCACAGGTCTAAATGCCTCAGAGTAGCCCAGATTCAAAAGGGCGTGTGAAAAAACGAGAGTTTTTTCATGCGTCCTTTTGCTTATGGTTATAATAATAGTTATATTACACCACTTTACAACTTTATAAATGATAGACTTGTTGATGAATCAGCTGTTTTAAGGTCTTTGTCATAGCATTTGATTTTATATGTGTTTCGATATTTTTCACGAAAGTGGAAAAAAATATCTGACTGCGAATGCCCTGACTTAATTCAAAACGAAACTCCTGTACGCTTTTTGTACGGTACTCAGAAAAATGTTCGTTCTGATAGGGCAGAATCTTCATGGCACAGTAACTGATGTTAATCAGATTGACTAGCATTTCAATCCCTTTGCAGCTTCGCACCATATAGTTACAAAAAGACCAGAACG
>OGXF01000300.1_pt1 | contig 49092 bp, 67 predicted proteins | sample 1576191 | NCBI WGS metagenome assembly OGXF01 (sample SAMEA3541545, study PRJEB24748) | human gut metagenome | biome: human gut; feature: human-associated habitat; material: faeces | place: China | collected 2012
CTCTGTCACCGCCGCCTGACCCGCCGCGGCCAGCTCCTCCAGGTGGGCCTCCAGGGCGGCCCTGGCCTCCTCCAGAGTGGCGCGCTCGGGGTAAAAGGTCTCCGTCTCGGCCAGCACCCGGTCCCGCACCTGAAGCTTCAGCGCCTGGTCCTCCGGGCTGTCCGAGTTGGCGATCACATGAAAGCGGATCACCCGGTCGGCCAGCTGGGTCTGCTCCCGGTCCAGCCAGAAGCCGCCCAGCAGTCCACACAGCAGCCCGAACATCAGAGCCAGCTCCCAGCGCTTCAAATTCCGATCCAGCATAAAAACACCGTCCATCCTATGTAGTAGTACCTGCGGTACAGATAGGATGGACGGCTTTTTGTTCTTTTAAACCGTCTGGCACAAAAATGTGTCCCGGCAGTTCTCCGCCAGAACAGCCCATGCCTCCTCCGCCGCCTCCGGACAGTCAAACAGGCCGAAGGCCGTGGGGCCGGTGCCGCTCATATTGGCCCCCAGGGCCCCTGCCTGGATCAGTGCGTTTTTCAGCTCCCCCACCCGGTCCCGCTGCCGCGGGGGAAGGACGTCCTCAAATACGTTGTACATCCGCCGGGCGGCTCCCCCCAGGTCCCCTTCCTCCAGGGCGGAGAGCAGGCCGTCTGTGTCGGGACGGCAGCGCAGGCGGACGCTGTCGATGCGGGCAAAGAGCTCCGGCGTGGAGATGGCGAACTCCGGCTTGCAGACCACCACCCAGCAGCGGGGCAGGGCGGGCAGCGGAGTGAGGCGCTCTCCCCTGCCCTCCGCCAGGGCGGTGCCGCCCAAAACGCAGTAGGGCACGTCAGAGCCCACCTGCTCCCCCACCCGTGCCAGCTCTGCCGGGGTGAGGGGGCTGCCCGCCCGCTGGTTCAGGGCACGGAGGACGGCGGCGGCGTCGGTGCTCCCACCGGCCATACCGGCGCACACCGGAATGCGCTTCCGGATGCAGATGTCCAGGTCCTCAGCCGGACAGCCCAGGGCCTCCCAGAACCGGCGGGCGGCTATGGCAGCCAGATTTTTCTCCCCGGTGGGGAGAAAGTGCAGGTCGGTGCTCACCCGCAGGCCCTGACCCTGGTTTGGGGTGAGGGTCAGGGTGTCGCAGAGGGTGATGGACTGCATCACCATCCGCAGATCGTGATAGCCATCCGGCCGCTTCCCCAGCACGTCCAGGGTCAGATTCAGCTTGGCAAAGGCCTGTATCTCCACAAAATCACCTCGTCGCTCAGACCCGGATGCGCCGGGCCTCCAGATAGAACCGCTTGTCGTGGGCCTCCCCCATAGAGAAGGTCTTGCGGGGCAGCACCCCGTCGTGGATCACGGTGGGGAACAGCTCCTCCTTGCCCATGGCGGGCAGCAGGAACCCCACGGTGTCCGGCTGGGCGGCCAGGCTGCGCACCACATCCTCTCCGTGGATGTAGTCCACCCGGGCCCCGGGATGGGAGAGAAGGTACTCGTCCAGGAAGTGCTGCAAGGTGCCCACGGGAAGCTGTGCGGAGGGCTGAGGGACCGACACGGTCCCCTCCTGGCCTCTGGCCACCCAGGCCAGCCGATGGCCCTCCGGGCGGTCTGTCCGGCTGCTGCCGGGGTAGAAGGCGGCCAAGGCGTCCAGCAGCTCCTCCGGGTCTGCCCCGAATACCACCCGGTGGATGGGCTCGAACTCCAGGGAATCGTCGTGGAGGTTGTTCAGCTCCACCAGGGCATACCGGGCGGGCAGGCTGTCCCACTGCTCCGGCGGACAGAGCTTCTTCTGCCGCTCATAGCACTCCTTGGCGGTGGCCAGGGAGTGGTTCCCATCCCCCACGGCAAAGAGCATCACGGGCAGGCCGCTGGTGCGGTACCGGGCATTAAAGGCATCGGGGTCGGCCAGGGCGGCCAGGGCACGGGCGGTCTGCCCCCACTGCTCCGGGGTCAGCTCCCAGCCCCGGATGTGCCCGCCCCGCTCCATCAGGTCGAAGTCGTAGAGGGGGCGCATCTCCGCCGTCTGGCCGGACAGCGGCTCGATCACAGTCCGGCCCGGGTCGTCGGCCAGCAGCATCACATGGGGCAGCTCGATGGGGGCGTTTTTCCGCACCGCCACCCGGGGCGGGATGCGGGAGAGCACCGTCCCCTCGGTGGCCCGGATGGGGGCGGCGGAGCCGGGCTCATAGTCGTACTGCTCCAGATCGATCCGGCCCACCAGGCCGCGGCGGACCTTGCCGCCGTCCAGGGTGCGCTCGATGTAAAAGACCGCGTCTGGGTGGACCTGGAACCGGCCCTCCCGGAGATAGCGGCTCATCGTGCTGTTGATCTCCGTGATGTCGGCCTGGGTGTCGGGACCCTCCAGCCGGCTCTCCGGCAGGATGAGGCGCAGGGTGGAGGGGGCGGAGCCCACCCGCTCCTCCACCCGCTGCCAGTACTCCGGCTGGGAGGTGTACTGGTCGCAGGCCACGACGCTCCATTTGCTGTATGCACAGTCCCGTGGCAGGAGGATGTCCGCGGGCAGGAAGGGCAGCTTATCTTGATTCATGTCGATCCATCTCTTTTCAAAGAACGTTCGGTTTATTTCTCCAGATATGAGCGCGTCTGCAGGTCAGTCCAGCGCCGCACGGATGGCCCGGAGCAGGTCGCTGAACTCCTCATAGGCGGGCACCTCCGGGTGGTCGGCCTTGATGGCGTCGGTGGATTTGAAGAGGAATCCCGCCTTGCTGGCCTGGATCATACCCAGGTCGTTGAAGCTGTCCCCAGCGGCGATGGTGTCATAGCCGATGGACTGAAGGCCCCGCACCGTGGTCAGCTTGGACTGGGGACAGCGCATCCGGAAGCCGGTGATCTCACCGCTGTCCGCCACCTCCAGGGTGTTGCAGAAGATGGTGGGCCAGCCCAGCTTCTCCATCAGGGGCTTGGCAAACTGCTCAAAGGTGTCACTGAGGATAATGACCTGGGTTTCCTTCCGAAGGGCGTCCAAAAACTCCTTGGCTCCGGGGAGCGGGTCGATCTTGGCGATGGTGTCCTGGATCTCCCGGATCCCAAGCCCATGCTCCTTCAAAATGCCCAGACGCCAATGCATCAGCTTGTCATAATCGGGCTCATCCCGGGTGGTGCGCTTCAGTTCGGGGATTCCGCTGGCCTCGGCGAAGGCGATCCAGATCTCCGGGACCAGGACGCCCTCCATGTCTAAACAAACAATATTCATTGTGATCTGCTCCTTTTCCCGCAGGCGTGTTGACGGTTTTTCTCCGCCATCATTCATCCCGCGGCAGTGATATTTGATTTTAGGGAGATGCTGTCATCCGTCCTGCCCCTGCTTGCGCCGCAGGTTCTGGAGGAAGTTGTCCAGGCGGCTGATAGACTCGGTGAGGTCCCGCATGGAGGAGGCGTAGCAGGCCCGGACATAGCCCTCTCCCCCGGGTCCGAAGGCAGTGCCGGGGATGACGGCCACCTTCTCCTCCCGGAGGAAGCGCTCGCAGAACTCATCGGAGCTCAGGCCGCTGGAGCGGATGCAGGGGAACACATAGAAGGCTCCCTTGGGCTCGAAGCAGTCCAGGCCGATGCGGTTCAGATTTTCCACCAGATAGCGGCGGCGGCGGTCATACTCCTCCTTCATGTGGGCGATGTCCTCGTCGCCGCTGCGCATGGCCTCGATGGCGGCATACTGGCTGGTGGTGGGGGCGGACATGATGCCGAACTGGTGCAGCTTGGTCATGGCGGCGATCACAGGCTGGGGGGCGCAGACGTAGCCCATGCGCCAGCCGGTCATGGCGTGGCTTTTTGAGAAGCCATTGACCACCACAGTCCGGTCATAAAGCTGGGGAATATTGGCCGGAGAGACATGGCGCTGTCCATAGGTGAGTTCGGCATAGATTTCATCCGAGATAACCATGATGTCGTTGTCCACCAGCACCTGGGCGATAGCCTCCAGATCCTGGCGCTCCATGATACCACCGGTTGGGTTGCTGGGGAAGGGGAGTACAAGAACCTTAGTGCGCGGAGTGATAGCCGCCTTCAGCTGCTCAGGAGTGAGTCTGAACCCGTTCTCTGCCGTCAGCTCCACATAGACGGGGACGCCGCCGGCCATCTCAGTGAGCGGGCCGTAGCACACAAAGGAGGGAACAGGGATGATGACCTCGTCCCCACGATTCACCAGGACCCGGAGAGCCAGGTCGATAGCCTCACTGCCGCCTACGGTAACCAGGATCTGGTTGGTGCCGTCATACTCCAAATCAAAGCGGCGGCGGAGATATTTGGAGATTTCCTGCCGCAGCTCCAGCATACCTGCGTTAGAGGTGTACTTGGTGTGGCCCTGCTCCAAAGAGTAGATGCCTGCGTCCCGGATGTGCCAGGGGGTGACAAAATCGGGCTCACCGATGCCCAGGGAGATGGCGTCTGTCATCTCCTCCAGGATATCAAAAAACTTGCGGATGCCCGAGGGCTTGATATTCTGGATCTTCTGAGAAATGATCTGATCGTAGTTCATGAAAAGACAAACTCCCTTTCCTGTGGCTCCGGGCGGCGGAATACCAGATGTTTTTCCTTGTATTTCTTCAAAATGAAGTGGGTGGCGGTGCCGGTGACCCCCTCCAGAGGGGCCAGACGCTCACCCACGAACTGGGCCACCTCCCGCAGGGTGCGTCCCGAGATGATGACAGTCAGGTCGAAGGCGCCGCTCATCAGGTACATGCTCTCCACCTCGTCATACTGGTAGATGCGCTCCGCAATGCGGTCGAAGCCATCAAGGCTCTGGGGTACCACCTTCACCTCGATCAGGGCGGTGACTCTCTCCCGCTTCACCCGGTCCCAGTCGATGATGGCCTGATAGCCGAGGATCGCGCCGCTCTCCTCCAGCTGCCTGAGCTCGTCCTTTACCTGTGCCTCGGTCATGCCTGCCTGTGCGGCCAGCTGTGCCGGGGACTGCGTGCAGTCCTGTTCCAGCAGTTCCAACAAAGTGTACATATCCTGAGACCTCCTGATCCTTTATATTTTCCCGGACCCGCCGTGGGGCAGTCTGAGATCCCCACCATTATAGCTGATTTTCTTCCAGAACGCAACGGAGAACCACATACGGGCGGGCAAAGCTCTTGGTGGAGTGCTGCTGATCAGGTCCGTCCGGAGAAAACCGTCATCTCAGATATAAGGTTCCACCGGCTCATCCAGAAGCACCCCCTTCATCTCCTCCAGATGGTGTGGTATCGCAAAAACAGTGTGTCCAGAGATAAAAATGATCCGCTGAGATCACAGGATCTCAGCGGATCAGATCGTCCGCAGGACAGCGGCCTCTGCTGGCTCTGATTCAGCACTTGCGGATGATGCCCATGGGGGTGGATTCGCTGGACTGGCCCAGCGGGTTGTCCCCCAGGACCTTGGCCAGCTGGTCCATCGTGGGCTCTTTTTGGGAGAAGCCCAGGATGTTGGCCCCCAGGTCGTTGATGTCCACAATGGCCACTGGATGCCCCAGGGCGGTGTCCAGCTTCCTGGCGGTGCCGTTGGGATCATCGGGGGTAAGGACCACATAGTGGTCATAGGGAGGGATGGTCCCCTCGGTGGGACCGTCGATGCCCCGGGCCTTGGGGCCGGCGACGATGTAGAACCAGCCCCTCTGGTGGAAGAGCTTACCGATCACGCTGCAAAAGGCGGCAAAGAGGATCCGCAGGGTACCGCACTCCTGAAGGGCCATCTCCATGGTCTCCGGGATGCCCAGGCCGATGCCGGCGGGAGTCTTGGTGACATAGCGGCTGAGGGTAACGGCCAGCTTGCGGGGCTTGATGTCCTCCATGGGGATGGCGCGGCTCTGGGTGCAGGCCACCGCCTTTTCGGAGATAAAGAGGATATCCCCCTCCTGCATCTTGTCCCCGGCATACTGAAGCACCACGTCCTCCATGCGGTCCGCCTTGGTGATCAGGTGGGTCTTGATGGGAATGCGCTGATAGTCCACGCCGTCCACGGTGCGGATCAGCTGCTTGCCCGGGTTGGCGGTGTATATGGTCTCTTCGCTCATTGGTATCGGCTCCTCTCCACGCGGGGCGGGCCCGCGGTGTCATTTTCATTCCTATTGTATCCAGCCGCCCGGCATTTCACCCGGAGCGGGTAGGTCCGCGGGGGATTTCCCCAAAAACAGCCCCTATTATATCACCCCAGCCGCCCGGTTTCCATACGGGCCGGGAATTTTCTTCGGTCAAATTTACTGAAATTCTCCCAGCTCCTCAGGCAGAGGACGCCTGCGGTGCTCCACCGGCCCCCACTCCGGCAGAGGAAGGCGCTGCATCGCCCCAAATGCCCGGGCTTTCAGCCCCGGATAGCGGCCGTTCAGCTCATAGATCAGCTCCTTGATCTCCTGCCGCTTGGTGTTGCCGTTGGCAGGGCAGGGATTTTCCAGCACAGGCAGGTCAAGGCGCTCCGCTGTGTGGCGGATCATGCTTTCCCCACAGTAAAGTAGAGGGCGGATCTGGGTGATCTCCGTCCGGTCCAGCCAGGTCACCGGCTGGAAGCAGGAGAGCCGCCCCTCGAAGATCAGGGACAGGAAAAAGGTCTCCACCGCGTCGTCGTAGTGGTGCCCCAGGGCGATCTTGTTCAGACCCCGCTCCTTCAGTGCGCTGTGCAGCGCTCCCCGGCGCATTTTGGCACACATGGAGCAGGGATTCTTCTCCCGGCGCACATCAAAAATGATGTGGTGGATCTCACTCTCCAGCAGAGTAAAGGGGACATCCAGGTCCCGGCACAGCCGGGCCACCGGCGCAAAGTCCATCCCCGGCCGTCCATCGGCGTGTCCCATGTCCAGGGTGAATGCCTCCACCTGGAAGGGAATGGGATAAAATTCCCGCAGCTTGGCCAGGGCCATCAGCAGCATCAGCGAGTCCTTGCCGCCGGAGACGCCCACGGCGATGCGGTCGTTGGGTGCGATCATCTCATAGTCCTCCACACAGCGGCGGACCAGGGAAAGAATACGGTTCATTTTACGTCCTCCCAAGGGAAAAAGCTCCGGTTTCCGGAACATTTTCAGCGATTAAAATTAAAAATTGAAATCGAGAAAATAAGAGATATGGTGTGATAACAAGAGAAAACAAGAGATTTTGGCGTGTGAATCAAAAAACAAGAAAAAACAGGTTGACACTGCGCCGCCCAACTACTATAATACAAAATGTTCCGCTTGTACAGTGGAGCAGCTGATTTTGTTGTAAATCAACTTTTTGATAAGTAAAGTAGAGGAAAATGGAGGTTTTACCTATGTCCACTTTTATGGCCAACAAGGGTAACATCGAGCGTAAGTGGTATGTCCTGGACGCTGCGAACAAGCCCCTGGGCAAGACCGCTGCCACCGCCGCTACCCTGCTGCGCGGCAAGCATAAGCCCGAGTTCACCCCCCACGCTGACTGCGGCGACTGCGTGATCATCATCAACGCTGAGAAGGCCATTCTGACCGGCAAGAAGCTGGATCAGAAGTACTATCGCCACCACTCCGGCTGGGTCGGCGGCCTGAAGGAAGTCAAGTACCGCACCCTGATGAGCGAGCGCCCCGAGCTGGCCATGAAGCTGGCTGTCCGCGGTATGCTGCCCAAGAACATCATCAGCAAGGATTCTCTGACCCGCCTGAAGATTTATCGCGGCGGTGAGCACGAGCACGCCGCCCAGAAGCCCGAGATCTGGGCTGCCGAGTAAGCAGGAGGTAGACGATCATGTATAAGAGCAAGAAGCCTTATTTTTACGGTACCGGCCGTCGGAAGTCCTCCGTGGCCCGTGTGCATCTGTTCCCCAACGGGACCGGTTCCATCACCATCAACGGCCGTGACATCGACAATTACTTTGGCCTGGAGACCCTGAAGCTGCTGGTCCGCCAGCCCCTGGTCACCACCGAGCAGCTGGGCAAGGTGGACATCGTTGCCACCGTCACCGGCGGCGGCGTCACCGGTCAGGCCGGCGCTATCCGTCACGGTGTGGCCCGCGCCCTGCTGCTGGCCAATGAGGAGTTCCGCCCCGCCCTGAAGGCCGCTGGCTTCCTCACCCGCGATCCTCGTATGAAGGAGCGTAAGAAGTACGGCCTGAAAGCCGCGCGGCGTGCTCCCCAGTTCTCCAAGCGCTAAAATGTTTCAAATTTTCCCGGAAAGCTTCGGTTTTCCGGGATTTTTTTATCTAATTGTTCTAAACTTGTTTTTTGCCATTCGCATTCCGTCGTTGCAACGTGGTACTATATATAGTTTATTAGACTAATTTTGGACACAATATATAGGGTTATTTAGAGGTTACAAAGCTTAATTTTTACGTTTGAGGTTACAAAAGAGGTTACGAGCGCCCTCCCAAAATGGTAGTAAGCTGACTGTGTCTCTTGGATAAGGATGCAGTATTTTTGAATGTAATAGAACAGCACGCGTGGCAAGGCTTCTGCCGCGCGTGCTGTTTTTGATAAGATGTCTATTTGTACTTCTGCTCATGTAACACAGGCTGCAGTTGTCACCACGCTGCCTCTCTCCCAGTGCTTACAAGACAAAGTCAGAATCTCGCCGCTCTCGTCCTGCAGCAAGTCCCTGACTCCCTCCTGTGCAGTGCCACTCCCATAGCAAGGTACAGGAAGGTAAAAGATGCACAGTGCATTGGAGGACCGGATGTAGCGGCGTCCTCAAAGTTCGGCAGATATTCCGACGCATAGGGGTATATTCCCTACAGGGCTGCTATTGTCAGCGCGAATCAATATATGGTCGTTCATAGCGATTTTCTCATTGCCTATGCGTGGTACCCTATCAGCAATGCAAGAGGCCTTCTCGGATATGCATGAAAAATTTATTTTATACAGAACCGACCCCACAAACGAAACCTGTTCTGTACTTGGAATCCTTATGTCCGTAGCCGGAAAGTCTGCGGCGCATATTTGTAGACCAAAATACTGGCAACTACGGAGTACAACACGCAAAAGGCAATACACGCTACGCCGAACACCAAAATTGGCAAACGCAGGTTCATCATGGCGTAACACACCACATAAGTCAAGATCATGACGATTCGGTAGGTGCCGCTTTTCATCTCCGTCCCCGCCGTGTAGGGCTGGAGCAGATAGTAGACGGTGAGATAGTGGATGGAGAAAAACATACTCATGAATAAAGCAGAAACCACCAAAACCACATAGTTCAGAGGGTTTTCCGTACCGCCGGAGACAAAAAGGATTACTGCCAGCCCCACACCGATGACCAAGGCCGGTACGGCGTTGATCTTCATAATTTCCCGTAGTCGGATCTGAAACAGCTTCAGCACACATTTAGGCTGTTTGTAGAAAGAGTACGTCAGCAGACTGTGGTCGCAGTTCATGAACAGCGCGCTGGTAAAGCCAGTTCCGCGATTGATCAAATACAGAATGAAAGCAAAGTAAGGAAGCCAGGTCATAACCATCTCATTGATGTCTTTCTTCCACTCCGGTTCGAAGGCCATCAGAAGCAGAACGCCGCAACAGAGGATGGCGCAGATTACAGTGATTCGGAGTGTTGATCGCCATAGGATCTTGCGGTGGCGCTTGATAAACAGCTCATTGAGAAATTCAAATCCGTTTTTTTGGCTGGTGATGGTGAGATCAGCAGAGATGACCTTTTCATTGGCTGTCTTGACTGCCTTTTTCGCTATATCAATTTGGGTAAACAGGCCAGCCAGCAGTTCCTGATTAATTTCCCGGTAATAACGGAAAGTCACCACGCGCCGCAGCCCCAGCAATCCCGCCGGGATACAGAGGACCCACAAGACAGCAGATACCTTGAGCGGCAGAACGGCCCCCGCCAGCAAGGGGAGATAGGCCAGAGCCAGCAGGACGGCGGTCAGCAACCAGGGCCATTTTTTTAATTTGCTGTCGTTGCGTACATGGCCGGTTTGCTCATAGTCCCACAGAGAATAGGAATCCACCGCCAGCTTGCTCCCCGCCACAGCAAACGGGATCAACAGGCACAGCCACAGGGGAACCCCCCGGCCAAGGCCAAACAGAAGCACCCAAGGCAGGAAACCAACAACTACCTTCAATAGGTAATAGCCGTAATTGACCAGCGTGTAGGAGCGGGCATTCATTCGAAGCAGGATCATGGCATAGTATTTGTCCCGTTTTGCATCGAACAAATTGGTGTTCATAAAGGAGCCTATCAGCGTCAGAAGCAATAGGATGTGCAGGAATGTCTCGTTGGACTGAAGATCCGGACGGATCAACTCCAGGCCGCAAACCATAACAAAGAAGTAGAGAAACTTGAAAAGGAAAATTGTGATCAGTTCCCAGATGACTGCCAGAACATTGGCAAAAATCTTTAATCCCCGCACCTGATACAGTGTATTCGATAAAAGATGTTTCAGCAACGGAATCTGCTTTAGGGAATGCAGGATGGCATTCACCCGATAGGTATTCTTCAGAGAAAAGGACAGCCGTAATGTATTAAGCATAGGATTCCTCTTTCAGTGCCGCAATAATTTTTTCCTTGAATTCCTGATTGTCCAGATTGGACTTCTCTACAACCTCCAGAACCCCGTGACTAAGCAGCACAATTTCATCGCAGAGGTCCAAGGCCAGGTCCATGATGTGGGTAGAAAAAATGGTGATCTTGCCTTCTTTTTGGGAACGGAGCAGTTGCTTCATCTCCTCTGCCACCACCACATCCAGTGATGTGAGCGGCTCATCCAGCAGCAACACCCTGGGCTGGGCAATGATGTTGATGAGCATCTGCATTTTGTTTTTCATGCCGTGGGAGTAATCCTTCAGCAACTTGTCCCGATCCTCCGGGGCAATACTCATCATATCAAAGTATTCGTCCATAGACCGGATGTCCTGGATGGAAGATTTGTTGATGTCCAGAAAGAACTTCAGAAACTCCCGCCCAGTGAGAAATTCCGGTACTGTGGGGGTAGAAAGCACATAGCCGATGTCTTCGGCGGAAATCTCTCTGGGTGCACCGTTTTCTTCCAGGAAAAAGGTGCCGCTGTCGGCCCGGATATCTCGATTCAGACAGTTGAAGAGGGTGGTCTTGCCAGCACCGTTGCGGCCCAGCAGACCGTAGATTCTGCCCTCCTCGAAGGTAAATGTAATTTCTCTCAAAACCTCTTTTTTCTCAAAATGCTTCGAAAGATGGTCAATGACAAATTTCATACAGGTCTCCTTATGATTTTATGGAATGACGCTTATTGGATACGAAAGCCGCTGGAACACTTCTGGAACACAAACTCCATTTTCTCGTTCTGATTTGTGAATACCAATTGCTCGTAGTCATCGCTTTCTACTTCGTGGAATGAAATGATATGATCATTTTGGCTGATCCAGAGTGTATGTACTTCCTGCGCTCTGGTTTTTGATTTCTCCATATACTGCTTCTTTTGGAATCCGCTATGCTTTACATGGATACGCTTGCGACCAACTGCTCCACTTCCAGAGAAATGCTGGAAGTCTCTGCTTCTGTCTGCTCCATCAAGACCCGCAGATGATCCAATACACCACAGATCTGACTTCTGGTCTGATGCACCTGTTCCTGGGACTGATGGATCTGATCCAGCACAGCCCAGTCAGCAAAAATTCCGTCGAAGAAATAATCGGCCACCCGCAGAAAGCCATCAATGCTTACCTGAATATCTGCATCAATTGTCACATCGGCCAGTTCCGTTTTGAAGCGGCGCAGTTGGGTCTGCAAGGCCTCCACCGATGCCTGGGCCTCGTCCAGATGGCTGTGTTTCACCATATCCGTGATGAGACCGCCGCCAACGAGATCCCAGGTTCCCCAGCCTTCCGCACTGTCCAGCTCCGATAGGATCTGATCCGCACAAGACAGCGCAGCGCTGCCGGCATCCAACGCCTCCTGCAATTCCTGTTTCTGGCTCATCAAGTAGCCTTCCCGCTCCTCCAACTGGAGGATCTTTTCGGCAGTGCTTCCACCGCCCGCTTTCACTGCCGCAGTCTTTTCCCGAAGGATGGAGGCATAGCGATCCTCACACCCCTGGAGCGAGTCCAGCTCTGCCTCGTACCGTTTCAAATCTTCTTCAATGCCAAACAGCTCTCTGGCGGCTGCATCATACTTCACTCGAGCTGCATAGGCTTCCTGCCGCTCCTGCGACAATTTCTCATCCATCTTCCCGATGACATTGTAGAAGAACGCAGACAGGCTCCGACCCTCCAACCGCTCCACATCTGCCTGTTCGTCAGACATAATCTGCTGGAGCTCTTGCGCATGGGCAGCATAGGCCTCCCGCTGGACACGTAGTTCCTCAACAGATGCCTCTAACTTTTTCTTTCGGGCACACTGAGCCTGCAGCTGACGCAGCTGTTCATCATAACACCTCATGGATTACCATTCCTTTCTCTCTGTTCTGTTGAACGCCAATTCTCTCAGCGTACAGAAAAGGGGCTTCACAGCCCTGTGAAGCCCCCAACATAGCCGGTATGAGATACCCTATCTTCAACCAACTTTTTGCATGATGATCTCGATCCCGAGCGCTTTTGCGTATGCGGGGTTTCTCTGGAGCATGTCCATCAAACGGATTGCCTGAATCCTTCTCCTTGCATCCATTTTATCACCTCACCAAAAATTGTTTCTGTACTCTTAGCTGATGGATTCATTGTATCAGGGAGTGCTGCATATCACCAGTACAGAATCAGCAAAATAGAGGCGTTTATTTCCACTGATGCAGCAAATATCGACGATACTTATCGCTTCTCCAGCTTCTCTTTGTACGCCTGGTACTGCTGAGCGTCGATGGCTCCGGTAGCCAGCATACGCTCTGCCCAGAGCTGCAAAGTTTCAACGGTAATCGAGATGCGTTCCAGCTCCTGCTGAATGAAAATAAAGTCCGCCAACTCGTCCTCGCTGATGGCTCCATCTGCGGTGATCTCAATCAGCCGTTCCTTTTGCTTGTTCATGGAGTTGAGGGATGCCAGCATTTCCAGGACAATCTGAGAGAGATCCTTGACTTTGACCTCTGGGACGTACTGCTGCCCAATTGGGCACTGATTGGCGCAGTAATAGTTGCAGAGGCTTGGTTGTTTGTACTTCTCTGCCATCACCAGGACTTCATCCGGATGCGGGAGAGAGCGCTCATTCTCTATTTTTTCAATTCGTTCAGGAGGAAGGGACTCCAGCAGATCGCTGGCTGACTCCCTGGTTAAATGGAGCGCCTCCCGAATTCTCTGGTAGATGTTCTTATTTGCTTTTGTGGAAACTCTGGCCATAACGAAGCACCCTCGCTTTGTGTGATCTTAAATCTCATTATACGGTGTTTCGCCTGGAAGCGCAATTTGTATTTCCTATTACACTCTGGAATCGCCAAGAAAGCTACCGTTTTACTTAGGAGTTTCCTCTGGCATGGGTTTTCTTACATACTTGAGCATATCCGCAGAACACGCCCCGAATTGTTTGAAGTTTCTTCGTGCCTCGTTTAAAGTCATTCCGTGATTTTCATCACTGGCTTCATTGTCATTGGATATGAAAACATCATTTTCCCAATAGCATACCGGGCAAATGTATGCAACCGCTTCATTGGGTGGGACTGGAAAAGTAATGAACTTACAGCATGGGCAGGGGTACTTCCCTTGTAAGTGAGTTTCCTTTGGAGCATCCGATGTTATCTCTGGGGGATTGCTTACCGGTGTTGGTAAATAGACGAACTTTTCCCGCATTATTCGCTACCTCCGTGCGCTTTTTGAGTGGTTCGGTTCCACACCGACTTAAATTTATATTCTCTGCTTACCCTTGGTTTTGCGAAGCATACGGCGGTAAATCGGCCGGTCTGGTTCAGGAATGGTGAGAACTTCAAACATTCCCTCTCGGATGAACTGTTCGATCCGCAATGCAATCCAGACATCTCCGATACCCAGTTGATATTTTCCCAGAATCGTACCGATGGCATAGGCTTCCATAAACTCGTCAGGCTTGGCATCCAGCTCCCGAAGAATAAAGCTGTCATAGATGGTTTCAGGGGCGCTTTGGAGTCTGCCATTGAGATAAATCCGCAGCGGAGCATTTTCCTTCTGGAGCTGTGCCCAGTACATGGAACAGGCTGTCAGCAGAGGCGACTTCACTTCCCGTTGCAATGACAGATAGCGCACCCAAGCTCTGGGTTCGATTTCACCCCATCCGGTATAGGTACAAAGTGTACTTTCACTGGTGTATTCCCACTCCGGCAGCTTTACGGCATAGATGGGACCGGATGTTGCTGCTGCTTTCATCTTCGATAATAGCCAGTAAAAGCCGCACATTTCGTCTGGGTTGTGACTATACCAGATCCGCACAGCCTCGCCCTGAGCGGCACGGCCCATGATGGTATGCAATGCGGCTTGGGAAGAACGGATTGATTTCTCAATATGGCTATTGGGACAGATGAAGGAGGCCTGCTCCAGAACTGCCCGGCGACCGTCACCAATATCAGAATCAGAAATATCTCCGATACTCCACGCCACATCGATACAAAACACATCTGCCGGATCTCCACCAAGGGGAACCGCACTTCCCAATTTATGCCGTACTTGCGTGTCTGCTTTTCTCTGAGCCGCTTGCAGTTCTTCCTTGGACGGAGTTTCGCCGTCTGCCACAAAAACAATGGAACTGCTTGGACAGCTACCAATGCCGTACCTCTGTCCAATTTTCAGACTCCCGTAAGCACTTTGGTTGAATACAACCTCTATCATCCAAGGCACCTCGTTTTTCAATTGATTGTTCACTGATTATGGGTGCAGTAACTCCATAGCTATTTGGATCTGTGCTTTGGAATAGTCAAAATCCAGAGTGTCATTGAAGTGAATGCAATCCGTTGTTGCAGACTCAGTGTTACTTCTCATTGTCACGCATGAAAAATCCGACGATTGCAATGAAAAGGCCAGCAATCCCACCTACAAAAGCGATAATGTTACTTATGGATAGCGCAATCGCAGCCAAGATAACCGCAATTCCCAATAGCATGGTTTTCTTGCCCATATTTCTTTCCTCGCTTAGAACCAGACCCATTGTTATGCCCTGAAATGCACTTTATCCGATGCCAAATTTTACAATCAGACCGACAGCAATACAGATAACGCCGGCAACCCTGGCAAGATGACTGCCGCGCTTTTGATCAAAACCTTCAGGGCAGACAGGATGGAAGATCCACATCAGCCCATATATGATCCATGCAATGTTCATAAAAATACTTTTGTGGAGAGCAAAAGAGAGAGCGCAGCTTGCAATGGCAATCATAACGCCGCAGAGCAACTGGACCCTGAAAGTAAATCTCTTTGTCATAAAATCACCTCTGGTAGAAGCAACGTTGAGCTGTTACTTTTTCTTGCGAAAATAAGTTTCGTACACGCAAATGATGAACCCCACTATTCCCATAGTGCAAAAAATGATGTACGGAACCAGCAGTTCATTGCCGAGCAGAGCAGCATAGGTACCTGTCATACCGTTATAATTAAATCGGTTCATAGACAAGTACAGGCTAAGAATCAAGTATCCTATACTTCCTACCAGGAACAGCATAATGCCAAAATGATTTCTTTCCATTTTTACAAATCACCTCAAACAAGCAATTCACTCAATGTTGCTCATATAATCAGAACTATCAATGATAATTCGTTTGCACTTGGGGCAGCAATCGCTTTCTACATGATGGGGTGAAACCATAGGCCTTCCCAACTGCAGCGCATATTTCTCATTATCATCAAGCAGGAAACTGATCTTATGCTTTTTTGTACTCCATAAGGTCATTCCACAATTTAGATAGCCGTGTATCATTTCAACACCACAAAATGGACACTTCATATAAACCATCCCGTCAAGTGTAGTATTATCGTTTTTCTCTAATATGCTTAATCCATCCGCGTATCAACCACACATATACGCAGACTGCGACAATTACAGCACTCAGCAATAAGGAGATTCCCTTGCTTATCTCACCATCCACGAGAAGATCGATTCCAACAAAAAGGAATAACCCAGTCAAGAGCAGATAGGCCAAAATAAAAATAGTCAAAAAGATTCGGCAGAAGCTGCCTAAAACCCTTCTTGTCATAGTGGAACTGGAAGCCTGAAATGCCCCCATCATGATGAATTCAACTGCAAGGAAAAAGATAAAAACGATCCCGACAAGAAAGATTGTGTTACCCATACATACCTCCGCCAATCATGGAAGGATTACTTCATCCGCATTTTATATCTTTGGCTCAATGTTTTCCGCAATCTTGACCATTTCATCCCTGGGCAGCGGTGCTGAAATGCAAAACAGAATATCTCCGGATTCAGAATGCCATACCAGAACATTCGCGTTTTCGGGATCGGCATCCTGGTAGAAATCGGCCTCCTGCGTTCCCACAGATACTTTCTCCATCGTCATTTGCTCTGAAACTACAAAGAGGCTCGTTGCATCCGCACCAGGAGAGTACATGAAATGGATCGCTTGACCATCACTGTTGCTGTAGGTCTTGGAAGAAGTACCTCCGGCAGACTGTACCTTGGTTTCCTCATATCCAACGGGCAGCCATGTAGGAGCAAAGCTGATCGTCATTTCATCATCTGGCGCCGGTCCCTCAAAACGGTATTCCACAAAGTTCTCGTACTGCTGCCGCACCCAGGCAAAGAAGGCTCCGCGTGCCTCTGCATCCGCGGTGAGCCAAGAAGCCCCAATCAGCGTTACCGCCACCAGAAGACACGCAGCTCGACGGAGATATTTGTAGGTCACTGGATGGCGCCCCCGCCGGATGGCACGCTTCATTTTGCGCTCAAACCGAGGGGAAAACTGATGGTGACAATCTTCCGGACGCGGCAACGAATCACGGATGGCCTGATCAGCCTCCGCTGCGGCGATTCTCAGCATTTCATCGGTGAACACAACTTGCCCTCCTTATCATATAGAGCTTTCAATCTGTTCTTGGACCGCTGGTCAAGTTTCGACGCTGCCGAAAGGGACAGCCCCAGGATTGCTGCCACCTCTTTCACGCTGTATCCCTGGAAGTAACGGAGCAGGATCACTTCCCGATACCTCGCTGGGAGTTTCAGAACACAGTCGGTCAGGGTATTCTCACCCTCGTAAACAACAGAAACACCTGGCAATTCGTCACTCAACTCAACCACCTGGCGCTTTTGGCGCCGCCGATACAGGTCTATCGCTTTGTTCTCAACTATAGTAACGATATACCCCTGCGTTTTTGGACACTTGGGATCACCTATTTTTTCAATATTTTCGGCTACTTTCAAAAATGCTTGGTGGACCATGTCCTCGGCATCCTGTTCATTGTGTAAGATTTTGTTGGCCACATGGAACATGAGGCCGCGATACTCCAGATAGAGCTGCTCGAACTTTGAACGGTCCTCTGGCGTATCAATCATTTGAAGATAGATCATCATGGTACATACCTCCGGTTGCGATGTTTTCAATTATACCATGTGATATCTATTTCACACAAGAAACGAAGCAGCCTCACTACACTTGATAAAAGCATAAAGAGGCGGCCTCCATAATCCTGGAGACCGCACTCTATCATATGAATCGTTAGCGAAACGGAAAAGATGGTGCTTCTTTAGCGTTCAGGCACATCAATAATGACCTTTGAAAAAATCGGGGCAGTCATCTGCGCCTGTGACTTTGGTAGACACTTCCACGGTGCAGCCATCAGAAAGATTGCTGTTTCCGGAGTCATTCACTTCGATCAGCAGATAATCTTCTTCGACAGATATAATCTCTCCTGCAAAAAAGTATTGCATCGGCGTATTCCCTTGTTAGAGATCATGTTTGCAGGACACCAATGCTGCCACCATTACAAATGCCACAATGACTGCCACAGGCTTTTTCATATCCGGTCCCTCCCATCAATTCCGATGTGCCGTATCGAATATGTCCTTCTATTTCCTATGAACGAAGATGCCATCCCCAAATGGACACTTGACATAGAATTATTTTGTTAAATGATAGTGTCCAAATTTCACCGCGAAAAGCGTTATAATAAATAAACAGGCTATGAGCAGTTAGGAGGTTTTCATGAGCACTTGCATTTTTATGGCCGCAGACAGTCCATTGCCCGAAGTGAGGCCATCCAAAGAGTATCCGTTGCACATCAATGTGGACACTGGCACCATCTTCGATGGCGGAGCGGATGACAATTACAGTCTCCTGACCTTTGATGAGGTAGATCTGTACTGCAAAAAGAAGTACGGCGTTTATCTGGAACTGCCTCAATTTACAGAGGGACGAGTCAGGCAAATCATGGACTACATCCGAGCAGCTCTGCTACAGACTGATTGCGTGGAAATTTGGAATGTCTGGCTAATGGGTTACTGGGAATACGATGATAGGCCATATATCCGGAAAAGGACAATCCGGATGGAGGAATTAACCATAGATGACATGAAAGAAATCATCAAAGCAGAAAACTGGGACAACAAGGATAAAAACCGGCCATCATTTTATTGTCTGGAGATTATTGGATAATTGGAACCTTTATCTTCGCGAAAGTCCTCTCTATGAATATATGTTGCAAAGGAAGGTGAGTAATTTGGGCGTTTTTTCTATTGATGTGTGCGAATTTACTTGGATTTGCGGACCGGAGGATGATCCTGAAGATCTCTGCCTCCACGGCCATGTTACTGTGCAGATTGGCAAAACAACGATGGAGTATGATGGAACTGTCAGCGCAACCGCACTTTATCTACTCAAAACCTTGACCGAAGATAAAGTCATGTCAGAATATGATATTCAGATGGTTCCATGTTGCGGTCACTTTTTAATTGCGAATAAGGATCTATCCCAGGTCACGATTTCTGGATGCGATAACGGATTGGACTGGTCTGTTGTCCACGAAAACAGCGGGGTGCGTCTGATTCTCCCCTCCGGTGAATCAGAATGGGTACCCCTGCATGACTATCGAGAAGAAGTGATCCGCTTCGCAGACAAGGTAGCGGGCTACTATCGGTCCTGCCAACCGAAAAAGATACCGGATGATGAATTCACAAGAAATGGCTACATAGCATTCTGGAATGAGTGGCGATGGCGCTATACAAAAGCCCTTAGCTCCAGTGTAACGAAATGAACGACTAATCTTATTTCCTCATTGATTGGAGAATTAACAACAATGAAAAAAGTAGTGTTCTCTTTAACAGTCCTGTTTGTCCTGTTTGCTTTCGCGGCATGTTCTTCGGAGAGTGTGCAGGATACCGTTTCGGCAGAGCTCGGAATTGATGTATCCGGTGGAGAAGAATTATCTGTTTCGGATACGCATGGCGGATTTCATGGCGATGGAGTTTCGAGCATTGCGCTTAGTTTTAGCAACTCCAATGTTTTAGATAAAATAAAAGGAAATGCAACATGGGAACCGTTCCCACTGGATGAAACGGTACAAGCACTGGTGTATGGAGTGAAAGACGAAACAGGCAGCATCGGGCCGTTCATCAACGATGGGAACGGCAATCCCCTTGTGCCAGAAATCCAAAATGGCTACTACATCCTGATAGACCGTCAAGAAGATCAGGAGAGAAATATTTTAGATCGTCCGTCTTTCAATGTCACAGTGGGACTGTATAATACCGACACCAACACTTTGTACTGCTGTACGCTTGATACTTGAGACATTTTTATTATAAAATGGGCCTACATAGTGTCCGCAGGGCCAAGAGTAAAAAACATGGGGTGCTTTATGGAACGGAAGAATTTAGAAAATACTCTGGCAGCATTGACCAGCGAACTCAAACCGGCGCCTTTTCCACCGGAAAATGCCGCCGAGCAATGGTCCGTGGCACTGGATGGCGCCGAGGAAACCGACAGCAGGTGGCGAACCTATATGTCCGCAGCCTTAAAAACCGCAAAGACCTTTGAGATCCACTGCTGGGCGGAAGAAACGGAGTGCATTGATCTGGCGCTCCAATATGGGAAACAGAAGGATACGGACTGGCGGTATGGGAAGATTATCGCCGGCGATGTGACGCCGGAGTTTTGTGCTTTTCTGCTGGGACTTCCCAAGCCCACTGACACAGAACTCTACAACAAAATGACTCCGTTCTTCACGATCTCACTTGATAACGGCTTTTGGTCGGAGCATTACGGCACAGAGCTGACCAGTACTGGATGGCAGGCCAGTGGTGTTTAGGAACGAGGAAAAAGCAATGGAATGGACCTATCGGAATTTTACAAAAAAGAGCATTGACCTGGCACCCTTGGGCTTTGAAAAGGGTGCCGGGGATGAGACCTATTTCTGCACCCCCAAGGGGGCCAAAATCATCGGCTGGGCGGGTGTGGATGGCATCCATTACTGCCTGATCCGCGGCTTTGGGGAGATGGTGTTTGCCGTCAGCCCGATGAATGTTGCTCCGAACTATGTTCATCCGCTCGCCCGGACTTTTTCGGACTTTCTGCGGCTGCTGCTGGCCTGCGGCAACTGCGATGCACTGGAGCAGGCCTGGCAGTGGGACGAGGCGCAGTTTCAAGCGTTTCTTGTGGAAAATCTACCCACCCAGGAGCAGAGAGCAGTGTTGGGGCAGCTGGCCCAGCAGACCGGACTTACTCCTATGGATCAGCCGTGGCAGTACCTCCACGAACTACAAACCGGGCTTGCCTACAACAAAATCAAATACACGGAAGATTACTATGACCCGGGCATGAATCCGGACGCCCAACAGCCGTCGGCAAAGTGGGAGGTTTCCTTTGATGGTGGATTCTGGGGCAGCCGTCAGGGACACCCAGGGAAAGAGCTACCCATCCATAAAGAATTTGACTGGGCCGGACATCATTGGGTAATCCCCTCCATCTATCTCTGCGGTAAGGGAGTGGTGGTGGATTTCTGCATGCAGGTAGAACCAGCTGATATCTGTGACTTTATGGAGAAATGGACCCTGAGTCCAGAAAATGAGGTGGAGCAGCACTTCACACAAGAGCAGCAGATGAAGTTGGATCTGGACAACCCCATGCGCGTCGAGTTCCATTCGCTGCTACATTTGAACGGAAAGGAATTGTGTTCTACCCACGGATACGGGACTTCTTATAATCCTTGCCTGGGGGCCGAGTATGTTGTGGAGGATGAGGCCATGCGGGCCGTGGAACACTATGGCTTGGATTTGAATTATGCATGGGTCATCCTACGGTCCTCCTATCCCTGGGCAACCAAACGGAAGCCGGCAATTCGCAATCTCTCTGTCGCGATGATTCCAGACAAAGTTTCCATTCCTGGGCCTCATTTTCAGATCAGCACTCCGGGGGAGACTGTGAATTTCTCCTATGGCGGACAGAACTACACCCTGACGGTGCAGGAATACGAGGCACAGACAATGGATTGGAGCCAGATGCCGGATACAGGGCTGGAGCATCCAAGTCACTATGTAGCCATGAGTTATACCATCGCTCCGGAGCCGCCGGATAACGTATTGGATATTGTGGACTGTGACGAAGGCGACCGGCCTCGGAAGGCTCCACCAGCCCCAGGCCAACCCGTTGCAGCCTCATGCTCAATGGTGGTAGGCATCATTGGCGGCGCGGACGGCCCCACGGCTATTATTTGTGAGCAGGATAAACAGGTGAAACTTCATGCAGCCTGTTCCTCCCTACATTTTGAGCCTGTTGAGCAGGTGGAGTGGCGGATGATATTTCATGAAAAGCATTTAGGTGATACCACCGTTGACTTGCTGCCGTAGTATCTTAGAACATTGATTTTCTGAATTTTTGCTGACTACGCAAAGGATTTTAGCGAGAGTTATCCAAAATTAGGGTAATACACCGCAGTGTGGATTGAGACAATATGTCCCATACAAAAAAGTAGGGATTCAACATGAAGGTGCAGAGAGCATCAAGCAGTGGGAAATCTATATTACATCGGCTACCTATCTGGACTTGGTAATTGCCCTGGGCGGCTTTTCAATCCGCTGGAGATACTTCTCAATATGAGCCTGCGAAAACTGTACCTTCCCTCCAGGGTATGGCTGGTAATAGCCAATCAGTCTATTGGCGCGGAGCATATCCAGTTTCCGTACTGTGATTCCCAACATGGCAGCGGCCTGACTGCGTGAGTAGAGTTCCAAGAGAAACACCTCCTGACTGAGCATAAAATATCCCTTTATATAAATGGAGAAAAAGTAAACTGAACCTTGCCCTTTTCTTCGGCCTTTTCATTGTAATTCTGGTGCTCACCTATGCTTGGGCCCAAAATAAAAGACGCCTATGCTCAGCACAGGCGTCTTTGTCTTTTAATAATGCTTGGGCAATTGGTCAGATCATTGGAATTGCCTCTGTACAAATTTTCTATTGCTCGGGTGTATTGGCATCCACGGAAAGAGTAAAGCTCTTCTTTCCGGCAAAGCGTTCACGCAGCAGCGCAACCTGCCGGTCCAGCTCCTCCACAATGCACTTAACCTCTTCTTCGGTATAGTCATACGACACCTTAGAAGCGCAGTTTCCCAACTTCTCAAAATCGTTGATCAGGACATCCATACGCCGCTCAACAATGCGGATAAAGCGTTCATGTTTTTTCTCGTTCATCATCGTTTCCTCCGTCTTTTTCCTGCTTACCATCAGGCTGCTCAGCCGTCGGAACTGCAAAACCTTTTGATGTAAGGAATTCTCTGCACATGGCCTCAGCTGCCTGGATCAAATCTTCATCCCACGGAAAGTCCTTTTCGTCTTTTGCTAAGAGTATTCGGAGGCTATGATAAATTGCTGCCCTTGTCACTTTCAAATGCTCAAGCCTGACACACCCGGCATAGTCCAAAGCGTCCTCGTCCGAGTGATCCTCGCGCAGTTCGCTTGGGATAAATGGCCAAAACAGTCGCAGGGCATCGTTTACCTGATACTTACCATCGGAAAAATAGGCTCTCCAGTCATCGTTGTGATTTTCACCTTCGACAGACAGTTCAAAAAAAGTGTCAGGGAAGTCTTTGGAGAGCTGAATCATATCACTCTGGCAGCTATACCATGTATCGTCCTCATTCAGCCAAACCCCAGCCCCGTCTTCCATGCACTCACACATGATGTACGGAACATACTGTTTCAGTTCATCGCTGATTCTCTGATAGAGATCTTCCGTCATCGGTTTTGCCGTCAGCAAGAAGTTGCTTCTGTATCCCATATCACATTCCCTCCTCAGGGCATTCCAGGATAAACAGCGGGACAATATCCGAATCAAAATTGCCCTCTTTGGGATCAGCAATGCCGTAGAATTTCAGGACACGCTGCTGTGTCTCCTCATTCAAATCAGAAAAAAAGATTTTCAATTCTTCCATTGTTAAATTCCTCCACTCATACGGTAAGAAAGGGGGCTGCGTATGTCTCCATACACAGTCCCCTTTGCTTACAACCTTCCAAAAATCGAATCTGTGATCCGCCGGCGCTCAATAAAGGAGAGCAGCAGATCATCAATGCCCTTATAGTTCGAGCTCCAGCGTTTTGGGATAACCTCGAATCCATTTTCGCATCCGACCTGAATCACTCGATCACGAGCTTTGCGAACATTTTCATTCACATGGAGATCCATATCGAAGGCAACTTTGATGGTATTGATCCCAAAGCGCTTCAATTCCTCAAGCATTCGCACATACTGATTGATATTTGAGACACCGGTTAACCCAACGAATGCACAGGGATGGCCCAGAACTGTGGAAAAGTATCGAGCAATGTCGGCCTTCATCACGCCCTCCGTCAGATAGACGGCATCATCCTCACCGGTTACACCAGCAAAATGTGGACAGCACGAAGCCGTTGCCCCATAATACTTGTCCACACTGGTCAGTGTGTTGAATTTGGAATGAGTATCCTTGTCCAACCTGATTTGGATAGCCTCAATCTGCCCTTCGCAGTTCCTGTCCGGAACCATAATACCGGTGGCTCGAATATCCAGTTTCCACTGTCCGGTCTCTTCATCCACATAGAAACCAGGCACACCTTTCAAGTCACATCCACGCTCCAGCAACTCCGTCACGATTTTAGCAGATCTGACAGCCGGCGTAGTTTTATAACCAAGCCGTATGATTTCGCTGCCAGAGAGCCCTCGTCCCAAAAGGGCTTCCCGGTGAGCAGTGCCCAGGGAAAGCATGGAGAGCAAGTTGCTGTAGGTATTGTCCCGGGCTTCAACGGAGGCCAGTTCAAGGGCCGGTTTACTCTGCTTTACCTTCGTCTGGGCCTTGCGGACTGGATGCTCCGGCGCCTTTTCTCCCGACTGGAAAATCCGGCACAGTTCCTCATACGCTGTGTTTATTGAGATGTTATTCACTTCAGCGTAGAGGTGCAGTACACCGCCGCCCGTTCCACAGCGATTGCAGCGAAACACATTTTTGCTCAGATTGATATTGAGGTGCGCCTTCCGGTCATCACAGAACGGACATCTGCAATGCAGTTGTGTCCCGGAACTGCGAACAACGGGAATGCTGAGCAAGTCTACCACATCTTCAATATTGCATGGCAGATGATTGGAAACACCCATATAGCATCACCTCTTCTCACGGGCTGCATCCTTAGCTGGCTCTCTGGGCTGCCGCATTGACCAGAAGGATCGCAGCGGCCTTCAGCGCCAGATTTCGCCCATTGTACTTCTGAACATACCAATCCAGATCACTTGGTTTCCGCATCGCCACCTCGCCCAGCGTCTTTCCGGCATTATAGCCACAATCCACTTTCACTGCCTTGGCATCCTCCAGCGTCATGGTGTTCAGATAGTCATCCAAAGACATGGGTGTAGTCTGCTGGGGCGGCTGTGTAGTGGGAATCGGCTTAGGACTCGGGGTTACCGAAGCGGGCGCCGGCTGGGGCATTGTACTGCTGCTGATCTGAGTCGCCGTCACATCCTCTTCCGCATCCATCATTTCAATGGGTGCATCTGCAATAATGCCGGACAGCATATCCGTATTGCCGCAGAATTGTGTGCCATAACCGGCAGCCGCCAGCACGCGTCCAATTGCCGCCGTTTCTGCGATCTCCAGATAGCGGTCGCCGTACTTCTCTTCAGAGCAGAATCTCTGAGCTGAGGCCTGCGCCAGGAATTGGTCGGCGGCGTCCGCTTTATCCTCGTACAGCTTGCAGCTCACAACAGCCGACTTCTCGTCAACATGGACGATGTCCGGTACGATCTTGCCCTGGGGCCGGTGTAGCCGGAACCACAGAAGTCTGTATTTCACGTCCAGATAAAGGCTTGTGCTGCCATCTTCGTTGGGCAGTTGCCGTGTAAATTCCGCCGGGTCAAATCCTTCAACCGCATTGATCGTAGGGATTTTCTTTGTCACAGTTTCCGTCATGATAAAATAACCTCCATTCTGATGGAGGAACAGGGGCATTGTTACCGCCTGTTCCTCCGGACTTAACCAACCAAGTTCTGTTTCTCGCGGGCATAGTAGGCCACAATCCGATCGGACAGGATGGTATTGCGCTTGTCCACATCACTCTTGTGAATGGCCATAAAGACCGCCTGTTTCTGACCAATCAGGATCACTTTTACCTTGGCTCGGGAAATTGCGGTATACAGCAGATTTCGGCGCAGCATGATGTAGTGCTCCTTCAGTATCGGGATGATGACTACCGGAAATTCAGCGCCCTGGCTTTTATGGATGCTGATACAATATGAGAGATCCACTTTTTCCAGCATGTCTGCAGAATACTCGAACTCTCGACCGTCCAGCAGCCGGATGTGGATTGTGGGTTCCTCCTCGCCATCCTCACGAATGGCAGTGATTACCCCGACATCTCCGTTGGAGACATCACCCTCACTTTTCGTTTGGATAATGCGATCTCCTTCCCGAAACAGCCTTCCTCCGCATTTGATTTCCCGGACTCCGATACGAGGCGGATTCGCTATCTCGCGGATCTGCTCATTCAGGCGATTGGAGCAGACGACTCCTTTCCTACGCTGAGGAGATAGGATCTGCACATTTTCTACGCCGTGTTTCGAGACTTCTGCAAAATAGCATTTCAGAATCAGCTGATTGGCCGCTTCACTATCCGCTACATCATAAAACGCAAAATCCGGCCCATACTGCAGCCGTGTATCGTTATGGTTGACCGCCTGCGCATTCAGCGCAATTCGACTATTGGATGCCTGGCGAAACACGATGTCCAACACGGCTGTCGGAATCATCTGGCTGCGGATCATCTCACGCAACACATTCCCCGGCCCGACGGAAGGCAGCTGGTCAGGATCTCCCACCATCACCAGCTGTGCCCCTGGCTTTAGCCGCTCGAATAGCGCGTAGGCCAAGCGCATATCCACCATGGAGCTTTCGTCCACCACAACAAAATCCGCAGACAGCAGATCAAAATCCGTTGATTCCAGATCATCGTCATACTTGATTCCCATGGCGGCGTGGAGCGTATAGGCTGGAAATCCAGTCTGCTCACTCATGCGTCTGCTTGCTTTGCCAGTAGGCGCCACCAACAGGATTTCATTGTCCGGCTGCGTGCGGTGGTAGATATCCAGAATCACCCGTAGGGTCGTAGTCTTACCCACGCCAGGTCCGCCCGTTATGATGGACACCGGCTGCGTCAGACATAGTTCCACGGCTCTGCGCTGAGAATCGGCGAGCTGTTGATGCAGAGCGCGCTCACTCGCCTCAATTTCGTTGCGCAGGTCATGAATTGGGGGTGCTTCACCGTATAGCAGCATAGACACCAGACGCTTTGCTGTCTGAACCTCGCAGTGCCGTTCAAAGTACGGATAGACACGTCCGTTCTCATTGTAGATCCGCTTTTCCTGGTGGGCCGTCTGCAGCGCCGCAGCGACATCATTGAGAGAAACGACCTCCTGCTCACAGTCGCGGTTGAGCAGGTCATAGCATCGCTCTGAGAGGCTCTCAAGCGGAAGGAACAGGTGCCCGGCTCCCTTTGCTTCATCCAGCAAGAATTCAATGGCACCTGCAAAGCGCAGTGGATTCTTGAGACTGACTTTGGTCTTGCGTGCTATTTCATCGACGGTCAGGAATCCAAAACCACGTATTCTACACAGTTGAAACGGATCACGCCGAACAATGGCCAGGCTGTCATCGCCAAACACCTCTTGTATCTTGGCGATCTTCTTGACCGACACGCCGAATGGGGCAAGATACTCCGTCAGATCGCGGAGTTTTCTGGTTGCCCGGTAAGATACCAGGATCTTTTCCAGCTTGGCCTTGGCGATGCCTTTGACCTCAAGCAGTTTCTCCGGCTCACTGTCCAGCACCGCAATGGCATTCGTACCGAAACGAGCCACGATTGCCTTTGCCGTTTCAGGCCCAATGCCTTTGATCAGTCCTGAACTCAAATAGGCGATGGCTCCGGCCGCCGTGTTGGGCAGCACTTCCCGGCATGAAGTAACATTAAGCTGCATGCCGTATTTTGAGTTCTGCCATGTGCCTTCCAATTCCACATCCACACTGCTGGTATCCGTCAGTCCATATCCCACAGCAGTGATCAGCGCCCAGTCCGTTCCGTATCTGCTATGTCTCCTCGCCTCGACAGGCACCTGCAGGTCCTGGGTGTGATACAGGAACACACAGAATCCATCTGGCCCCTTGTACCTTGCATGGCTGAATTTACATCGCATCCCGCATCCCTCCGGTTTCCGTCCGGTAGTAGATTGGAATTCCGAGTTGCTCAGCCATAGCAATTTCTCCCTGCATACCCGCCGACACTCTGGATCCATAGACCACAAGCCGTGTGCACAGCGCCAACAGTTTCTTGCCAAACTCAACTGCCAGAGCTCGTTCCTCCGGAACACCATCATCCAGTAGGTACGGCAGGAAGGCGTGGGGAGCAACAGCGCGATCCCCAAACTCCTGTTCTGCCAGCCCCATATAGTTCTTTGCCTTGGCCGCATTGGATAGCATTGCCGCTCTTGTGGCCGCCGACAGTGGAGAGCATACATATGTCATAGAAATTCAGTCACCTCCAAATCTTCATTGATTCCAACTTCTTGATCCGTGTTGTCATGCATACCGGTCGCACTGCAGCCCCTTTACAGGCTGCTCTTCTTCACATCGAATGTGCGGTATTCGGTCACATCCGCAAAATCGCGGTAGATCTCCGGATACTGCGCACGCAGCTGGGACAGCTGGGTCTTGGAAATGCCTTCCCGATACCCAGGGACATAGGAAACGTCATAGATTCCATCATTGCCCTGGCAGGAGGCCTTGCATGCGGTACCCATCAGCTCTACGATTGGGGCATACGCACTCTTGATTTTGCTGCCCAACTGCCGCGATTGCCGATCCAGTTCACACTTCTCTTCTTTCCACGCGATGATCTGTTCCAGTCGGCTGGCAAAATGCTCTTCCAACTGGATGCAGGGAGCATTCTTATCTGCCAGACCCGAAAAACTGCGGATGGTCTCAAGCACCAAATCGGGCTTTTCCGTCAGCGGAGGCTCTTTACGCAGGCAGACATAATTTTTCCAGAAGTCCTCCAGGAAGTAGATCGTGTTTTCCTCGTCATCAAGGTCCCGATCAATTCTCTGCCACACGAAATCATCTTCATGGTTGGAAAAGAGGCATGCAATGTATGCGACATCGATGTTCATAACGCTCATGTAGTGGCGCACCTGGAGCTCGTAATGGCGCGGCACACTTCCGTTGGCCCAGAGATACTGCATGTTGTAGTGGGCCGTCTTACACTCCAAAATGGCTTTCCTGCCATCCGGGAGGATAAGAAATCTGTCCACATCAGCCAGCAGGAACGGGAAAAGCGGATGCTGATACATCGTCTGATCCCGGTATACGGTGAACCCGGTCTTCTTGGAAAAGATCTGAGCAACCACATCCTCCAGCAGGTGGCCAATGGCAAATGTGATGGACTTGTCCGGCTGCTCGACAGTTGGTTCAACCCCAATCTTGTCGAAGTACAGATCTCGTGCCGTTTTGTATGGAGAAAGATGAAGGGCGGCAGCGACATCGCTACCGCCAATCCCCTTCTTCCGCCAGGCAAGCCACTCTTCCTCCGTTAAGGTGGAGGTATCCACAAGAGCAATCGGCTTATAATTCAAATCCAGCGCCATAGTTACATCTCCTCGCTCATTTCAAATTCGGTGCCACCGCATTCAGAACACTCCAAATCGTCCAGGGTCTCAAAATCTGCCATGGACTCGATCTGGCCGCAGTTCTTGCAGCGAGCATCGTGTAGTGAATCTGCCTGGCATACGAGGACACCGATCCGGTTGCATTGGATCAGCTCCTGAAAACCTCCCGATGCAGCTTTTGTGCGGATTATGACATCGACCTGGTCTTCCACACAGGCATCTGCCAACCCGGCACACTGTCCGGGATACTTCATGGAATAGAGCCCCGCAAGGCAATACGCCGCAGACCACGCAAACTCCGGATAAACTCGATACTCCCGCTCTTCGCCTTCCGGCACATCCAAAAAGACACTATCAAGCTCTTCCTGGATCTTTTCGCGGCTCTCATAGAGCACGCTCCGAGCAAAGTATCTTACGCCCGGTACGGTCGGTGGCTCAGCATCATAGAGGAACCGGTTCAAGAACGCCTCAATGGAGGCTTTCGTCCCGGTCACATCAACGATTCCACTTGCCCAATCAGACATTTATTCACCCCCGTTCTTCTTCAAATACGCTTGAATTTCCTTGCTGCGGGCTTCATCATGGCACTCCATTGCAATGGTATCCACCATAATGGAATCATCCACATAGCTGCCTTCAGGCAACGGGCATTCCGGGCCAAGCGCATACTCGATTGCCTCGTGCAATGACTTGGCCTCCACATCCATATGCCCGTACATCTGCCAAACCAAAGGGACACGATAGATTCCCATGGCGCTCACCACTTGAAGTCGCCGGGCCGATCGTACTCATGCCAGTTGATGCGCAGAGCACGCGCGATGTTTTCTTCCAACTGTGCAATGCGGTAGGCGCTGGCGCCTTCGCACTGTGCAAGGAAAATCACATCCGACATGGCCAGATAGAGCTGATAGGCATTACATCCAGAACTTACACCAGACTGGCCGGCGAAAAGGTCTGCCACCTCATAGCTCATTTTCTTGGTGATGCCGATACGCTTGAGAACCCCGAGCATTGTGGTGTAGGGATATCGGATCTCCACATCCAGCAGTTGTTGCTGCCGTTCGATCGACTCCTTGAAGCAGGCATAGAGCTGATCCATGCTGGACGCGAAGGCATCCAGGTCTGCACCGTTCTTATGGTCCAGTTTCAGAGGATCCCCCAGCGGAATGATTCGATTGCTGCCGCCCAGAAGCAGGATGGGATACAGGTTTGCCGCACTCACGCCGACATCCGACGTAGTGAAGCGCAGCCCCGGCCGGGCAGACATTGCCTCGGTCACACCCTTTTCCGCAACGGCCTGCCGATAGGTCTCCATCAGCTCATTGGCCTGGCCATCCAAACTCCAGATGGCTGTTACGATGGAATGGTCGAAATTGGCTGTCAGGAAGTGATTTCCCGCAAAGTCTCGATCCAGAATAGACCGGACACACTGGACCAGCGGAAGAATCTCCAGAATGGCGTAATCCTTCGGGTCCCCGCCGTGTACTGCAGAAACCTTGTCGTCCGCCACCTTGATAAGACTGTCCCCGGAAGCCACATCCATGCAGTAGTTCAGGATCTGTGTGAAGATCGACTTGGATACCTTGTTCAGGGCGTGCCCGGAAATGCGGGCCCGTTCCAAAATCGATTTGATTGCACAGGATCGCACAGGGTAAGTCTCACCGTTGACCTTGAGCAACAAGCTGGTGTTCTCCATCGTGTCGGCAATAATTTCCGCGCGGCCGTCGTGGTCATAGAGCTTCAGGTACAGTTCGCCCATCTGCGTGTTCTTCTCCAAGGACTCGAACACGAGGTTCCGGGACGGCGCTGTCATCCAGCGGCTGTTCTCTTTCCGTTCCTTCAGGAATTGAATGAAATCACCTGGGTCATCAAATGTGCATCGGAAGTTGTCTGCGTAAATTTTCTGGTCTGTCATTGGTCAATACCGCCTTTCAAATTATTCTCAAATCCGCTGTTCAAACGGAATTTGGACAAAAAAATAGCACTTCGATTTGCGTCATCACAAATCAAAGCGCACTTTTGCGGCCCCCTACCTGTCCGGTTGGAGTGCCTTTCCATTTTTGCGAGCCTTACATGACTCGCTAATCACTGCTTAGTTAGATTCCCAAGGGGAAAGGTTTTCTAATAAGTACAAAGGAATCATACCATGTAGTGAAGATTACAACAATCATACCAGAAATTACGCCGCCGCCCATCTGCCTATAATCAGAAATCTCACAGAAGAATTCAAAAAACACCATGGACATTGTAAAGGCGCCTGCGAACATTCGCAGGCGCCTTCTAGTGCAGTTACCAGACTACATATTCCTCACAGAACCGCATGAGCATCACCGCCGCCTGGGCGCGGGTGGCCTGGCCCTGGGGAGTGAGGGTGGAGCCGTCGCCGGTGCCGTTGATGATTCCGGCGCCCACGGCCCACTGCATGGCAGGGATGGCATACTCACTGAGATCGGCCACATCCGTATAGGACAGGATATTGGTGTCCTCACCGATGGACACATCATAGCCCTGCTCTTGGACATTGTGTGGTTCAAACCATATGGAAAATCTATGATACTATTCATCCGCACCTTTCACCAGCCGGGAGGATCTGTTCTTTGTGCTTGATATCAGGTTCCATGAGCTGATGTTCCTCCAGATAATATGACACGATATCAGCCAATAAATCTGTTCGATTGATTTGGCCGGCCAGTGTTCTTGCACCGTTATAATTCGTGATGTAGGTCGGATCACCGGTCAGAAGGAATCCAACGATCTGCCTAATAGGTGAATAACCACGCTGCATGAGCGCTGCATGAATCTGTTGTAATCTCTCGGCATCAGACACGTCAGAAGCCCCCTCTCGTTATTGAATCCGAAAGCCCTGTTCTACCGCATCCAACACATACTTCAGCATCTTTTCCCGCTCCTCAAATACCCGCAGCTCGGCGTGCGCAAAATCGCGGAAGGAGATGACACGATTTTCCCAATCCACCCAGCATACGTTCTCTTTGGTAGCTATCATCTTCATACCCCCATAAGGACTTTGCGTGATAGTATTTCACGGCATTCACCGGAATCTGCGGTTCAGATCAGAGGCTTACTAATATCCCGTTTGAGAAAATCCGACTGCGCAATATAGAGCGCATTGACACGATGCCCCTGTTGTTTGAGTAGTCTTAATTTGAAATCCAGAAGTTCCGGAGGTACATTCAGCAAACTGGCCATTTGGAAAAAGTCCGCCTGACTGTTTGCCACATCAAAGAGCGATGTATCATCTATCAGGAACTCCGCAGCAAAGATATTTGCCTCCCGTTCAAGAAAATCGGTCTCATCCAGGTAGGACAGTTCATGAAACGTGCGAATTCTGCGATCCACATGCAGAACTCCATGTGCCAACTCATGCGGCAGAATCACATTTTGGATTCGTTCATCAAGATCGCTATTCAGAACAGCAACTTTGATCCTATCCTGAACCATGAAAAAACCTTTACAGGCTTTTTCACTGATTCCCATGGAGAATTTGGAAACACGAATCCCCAACGCGTCACACATCTCCGCTGCATCCGATGTCTTGAACTTGATCTTCAGACGAGCCACTTCACGCTTGATATCCTCTGCACGCATTTCCAGCACCTCGATTCAAAACAGACCGATTCCACCTGGTACGGTCATAGTAACAGTTTCGTTGTCCCATAATCTGTACTCCATCGGGAATCCCCCAAAAGAGGTTCAGATTACTTGCGATACTTCTTCGGTGTGAACTTGTTGCGTGCCTCTTCTTTGCACTCCAGATACGCCTGCATGACTGCCTGGAAGAACAGATCCTTCTCTTCCTGAGGGATATCACCGCCTGCAAACATGGTTTGCACACCGGAGAGGAGACTACCCATGTCGTCTGCTCCCTTCCGCCCATATTGTTCTCGTGCCGCCTCAATGTATGGAGCCTCTTCCAAGCCATAGGTTGGATCTTCAATCTCCGGATTCAGCAGATACGCTTCGGCTACACCGAGTACAGTTGCCAACTTATGCAAGTTTAGGCCACGAGGCGTGACAGAATCCGTTTCATACTTGGAAACTGTACGTACAGTGAGCCCTGTTTTTTCCGATAAATCAGCCTGTGTTAAGTTGAGACGGATGCGGCACTCACGAATCTTTTCGCCAATTGTTTTCATTGAGTCGTCCTCTTTCTGCCGGTGATCTCTCGGTCGAAATTTCAAAACTTCTATTGACAACCCTCGAGTCACCTGCTATTTTGATTATAGAACTTAAAGGAACTTTCAAGAATTTACTGGAACTTAATTGCATTATAAAGGGACTTTACTGTGTTGTCAAGCAGAACGAGCAGGAACTTTGTAGAATTTACCTTGAAATCAAGTGAATGGAGCGCATGTCCGGCCGAACGATACACAAAGGGAGGTAAGCGAATTGGATAAGTTCACACTTTTTCTTCAGAAGTTAGACATTTTACAGAATGTCACAGACGAAGAAGTCCAGAAGACAGAAACCTTACTGCGGGTATATGGCCCTATGCTGCGGGCTGCCGCGCAAAGCCTGGGTGAATTGGATGAGATGTGTTACGAGGGGCGCCGACAATCCATTACCGATTTTATCAATCTGGCCATCGACTATGACCACGATACAGACCGGAAACGCATTGCGGAACGACTGACCGATATGGGTCACTCCATGCAGCTGCTCTCTATCCTGGAATCTGCACTGCTCTTGGTCAAAGAAGACCAGCGCCATGGGGAACTCTACTACAAAATCCTTTCCGGCCGGTATTTTAATGCGTATTGCAGGACCAATGAAGATGCGTTCCTGACGCTTGGAATGCCTTCATCCACATACTACCGGCACTCCAAAAAGGCTGTGCGGATGTATGCCGCCTATCTGTGGTGCATCATCATTCCCGACTTGGTTCTGAAGGAACAGATGCGAAACCATAAAACCTCTGCAGCAGCTGAGGCATGAAGTGGGAGGTGAAATGGGAGAGAATGTGGGAGTCAAATGGGAGAACAAATGGCAGTAAAATGGAGGTGAAATTGGCAGGCAGCTGGCATTGAAGGTGACATTTTAACCAGGTATAATTGACTATGCTGGAGAGCATTCGGGTTCTTGGAGTCATCCAAGAGCCCTTTTTTCATACTCTCACCAGCCAATACGGGAGCATGAGCCGAGTCGCTGCACAAAGCAGCAACTCGGCTTTTTTGCTGCCCAAATTGGGGAGCATGGCCAATGCGTACGACCTGTTGGGCCCGAGGGCCTCCTTCAAGTTGTTCAAATCCCAAAAATTTGAACAACTTGGAGGAATTATGAAAACGATTAAAATTAAGGATTACTATGGCGTCGAGCAAGTGGTTCCCGTGAGTGATGAGGTCTATGAAGAGTGGCTTGAGCTTCAGCGCGAGGAAGATCGCCAGCGCAAACGGATCTCTTACCATCACTACGGCGTCCCCCTTGATGATGTGTTAATCAACATGGCTGCAACCGGCCCTGATCCCGTATCGGATGAGGTCGTGCGCCGCGATGAGGCTGTACGTCTCTACGAGGCCATCAGCAAGTTGACGCCCATCCAGCGGCGCCGCGTCATGATGCTCCTGGAGGATATGAACTGCTGGCAGATTGCAAAGGCCGAAGGCAGGGATCCCTCTGTGATCTACCGCTCCGTGGAAAAGAGTTTTCTGCGTTTACGTATTCTCCTCAAAGGTTAATTGATCCCAGGGGGGCAGCCGTCCCTGGCTGTCCCCCGCTCTCCTCGCATTGTTGTTACTTGACGACGATGTGCGTAAATAGAAATAGAGTTCAATCAGCAGGAGGTCATCGTATGATTATTTCAGTAGATCACGGCAACAAGAGCATCAAAACACCGCATTTGCTCTTCACGTCCGGACTGGTCGAATCCGAAAACCAGCCCGGAATCAAAACGGACTGTATTTTTTGGGACGGAAAATACTATTCCTTGACGGAAAAGCGCATCTCTTATTTACGGGACAAGACTGAGGATGACCGGTTCTTTGTGCTTACACTGTTCGCCATTGCCAAGGAGCTGGAGTATGCCGGCATCAAGGAACCCGATGATACGGTAGATGTCACGCTCCTGATCGGGCTGCCGCCCGCACATTATGGCCAGCTTCATGCGCGGTTCGAACAGTACTTCCTGAGAAAACGCGAAGTGGTAGATTTCGAGTACAATGGCCGCTACTACTCCATCCGGATCGGAAAGGTAGTGAGTTATACCCAAGCTCTGGCGGCCGCAGTTACGAGGTTCGGTGAACTCAAAAAACACGCCTCCTCCTATATCATCGATATCGGCGGCTATACCGTCGATGTCCTGAAACTGAGGTATGGCAAGCCGGACTTGGCTGTGGTCGAAAGTTTTGAGCAGGGTGTGATTACGCTCTACAACAGCATCTTCAGCCAGTGTAATTCCCAGTATGCTCTTCATCTGGAAGACTGCGATATTGACGAGGTCATCAAAGGTGAACCCACGATTCTGCCGGGCGAGGTGCAGATCCTGATTCGAAAGATGGCCAGTCAGTTCCTGACCGAGTTCTGCAATTTCCTTGGTGAGCGCAGCATCGATCTGAAGGTCAGCAAATGCGTCTTCGCCGGCGGCGGCTCTCTGCTGCTTCGTCAAATCATTGAACGCAGTGATAAGGTCGGGTTCCCGATCTTTATCGAGGACATCCATGCCAATGCCGTCGGCTATGATCTTCTCTATAAGAGTGAGGTGGCAGTCCATGGCGGCCAGTAATCATCGTCCCAGAATCTCTCTCCAGTTTAATGACTTCGACTTCCGGCACCGGAAGGTGTTGGAGATCCTTCGAGCCAGGCCCCGCAACATGACGGATATGGTTGTGAATGCAATCCTGCACTTTATCAGCTGTCCGGATGCTGAACAGGAGTACAACAAGGAGTCCATGAAGAAGATTATTCGGGAGGTCATCTTGGAAATGCAGGCAGAAGGCAGCCTTGGCGTTTGTTCGCCGTCCTCCGAGCCGGATGAACCTGCGGCCGATCCGGATCTCAGTGATATGATGGCCGCATTCCGAAATCAAGCATGACCAGAGGGGTGCAAAATGAAGCACATCACAATCGATAACCTCGAACATATCCCGGAGTCCGCAACCTTCCAGGATCTTCGATATCTCCATGGTACAGGCCGGTCGAAAACATCCATAGGTGCATATGGGCGCAAGCATAGTGACTACCGCTTTGGTGCACAGACCGAGATCGGCGACATTGAGATTTCGGTGTGGGAAGCTGCGATGCACCGGCTCATTCAAAGCAGCGGGGAAGAGGCCCTGTACCAAGCACTTCTCGCTTGGGTTGAGGCGGATACCCCGTGGTTGCACACCAAGAAGGAGCGCGAGCTGTATGCCTTAGAACTGCACTCCGCCCGCATCTTTGAACTCCCGGAATGGGTTGCCAAACAGGAGTTTGAAGAGAACTACATGCCCAAAAGAGATTAGGGGGGAAACTATATGCCCATGAAACAGCGCTGCGGCGTGCTGGTCTACAACAAGGATATGGATCGAATCGATATCCGATTTGACCTTAACAACTACTATGGCGGGCTGCATTGCGGCCAGTGTTTTGATGTCATGATCAAAGGACGATGGGTACCCACACGGATCGAGATGGCGCGCACCTGGTACCTGGTGGGGATCAAGACCGACAATCTGGTCGGGTTAAGAGTAAGGATCTAATACAGAAAGGCCGCAGTTTCCAAGACGAACACGGCAGGGTTGTATAAAAACGGGACCGAAGATTGACTGATTTGTCATCTTCGGCCCCGTTTTCGCAGTGATATGGAGTCTGTTATGGCGGTTGGTTGCTCTTTCTGATGCCTCTTCGAGGAGGAACCTCAGTCATCATCTTCGCCATACCCATAGACCGTGTTTTTGTAACCACAGTGCGGACAAATAACATAGGCATTGGGGTTATCATCATCCTCCCAAGGCAGTGTGAGATCGCCGCCGCTCAGTGACATTCCGCATTTGATACAGTCTTCCATCAGTGTAACCTCCTAATTTTTTAGAATTAAGTTGATGTTTGACTAAGGATTTCTTGAAAATAGCGTTGCCGCTTTTCGATTTCAGTGCGTTCATCCTGGCTAAAAATAATATCTAACACGACTTTATCCCACTGGATAAGCGGAACTGTTTTTCCCCAGGACCTAACCACTAGGTCAATTTTGCCTAGTTGCTTTCCCTCTTCAGTAAGTACATAGTCACCGCAGGGAAGACGAGTGCACAGGCCAGCATCAACCAAACGCCTGTTGATTTCACGGTTAGACACTCCCGCCTTGCTGCCGAGTTTTGTAGCGGTAAGCATCACGCCCGTCCTGCGCTCCAGAATACTATTTGGGACAAGAGGAATCTTCTCTTCCACCACGGATTCTAAAACCCGCTCGCCTTCGGGACCTGTCTGAACGAAGGAGCCGAGGATCCTGCTAATATCACTTCGTTTTTTTACTACTAAAACTAAACCTCCAGTGGTGCAAGCAGCCATGATAATCCATTTTTTATGTTCCCAGACCCAAGTGCCCGCTTCTGTAAGCTTTTCTTTGATCTCGTGCGCGGAGGGAAGTTTATCTGAAAGGAAATCACGAACAGGCAGACTCATATGAAAACCTCCTTGACCCTTGCCTTTGCCTATATTATACTTTGCTGTGCAGGAACCGTAAATAGATTTATTTAAGAATTACTTACTTTATGGGTAAGGAGTTGTGATGAAATGCGGTATGATCTCGAAAAAATAGGTAAGACAATCCACCAGGAACGAGATAAACTTAAGTGGACACAGGTTAAACTTGGTAAAAAGCTGGGCGTTTCGGGAAAGCAAATATCAAATTATGAAAATGGGAAATTGCTTCCGCCCCAAGACATTTTACTGAAAATGGCCGCTCTGTTTAATTGCGAATACGGGTATCTGCTCGGCGAGGAAAGCTACAAAGATGGTTCGAAATTGACCACCGCAATATGTGAATCATTGGGGCTATCCAGCCGAAGCGTTGAATCGCTTCGTGCCGCAACACATAAAGGGTTGGCGAGAGAGCTTGAGGCGAGACAGCAAGCCATAAACAGTTTCTTTGAATCGCACTATTTTCAAGGATTCATTGACTGTCTGGTTGAGGCTGTCAATATAAGTAAGGATCTAAAAACGCGCTCCGATGATGTCTATGAGGAACTGCGCAGTCGTTATGGGGAGGAGCTCGTCAATCGGGTCACAATTTACTGTGCTTTGAGTGATGCTATCCCCGATTTCGAGGCAAAAGAACCAAAGTTCCAAGAGATTTCCAGTGAAATTGAATCCGCTATAGATGTAAGCCAAAACCAAGAGTACGCACTAAAAGTGGCACGCTATGAGTTGCGGGAGGCGTTTGAGGTGTTGATTCGAAATATACAATGAAGAAAATCAGAGCCCGCGTTTCTATTTCATGTGTGTATTCAGATTGAAGCAAGCGTTGTCCAGTAGCAGACTATTCAGATTCCATCCATACAGCAGAAGGCAGGTCAAACACCTACACTAAGGTGTCTGATCTGCCTTCTATCAGTCCAATCAGCAATTTTTATCCAGGAAACACCTCGCTCACTTCTGATTGCGGCTTTGGATCAACTGCTCAAGTTCTTTGACTGTGACTGGTCGGTCATATTCATCTACCAAAGTTAGATGAGGGTGCTTTTCCTGGAATTCTTGCACAGAGCCAATATCAGAAAACCCGTTATCACGACGCCAGTAAAACTCCTTCACCGTACAGGTCCCGACGACCCAATCATCTTCGTCCGGATACCAGGCAAGAAATGGATTATGGTGTTGGAGATTGTCCAAGATAAACTCCTTGGCATTTTCCAGCTCAGGATCGTCCGTGAGGTCCTTCACTTGCTGGATACACTGTTTACGAATCTGCTGCACACTCTCATTAAAACGCCGACATTTCTCGGTAAATTTCAGATCTGAGAACTGATATTCTGTGCTCATGTCGTCATTCCTCCAATCTGCGATTGCCTCAGAGTGGACCAAGCAGAACCTCTACATTGCCCTCCTTGTCCACATTCAGCCGCATGGGTCTAAGATAGCGATCGTAAAACTGCGCCTGCTCTCCGGTCGAGAGATCCGCGCGTGTTTGCCGAATGGCATCCTGAAACAAATCATGAATGTTGAAATGTACCGCTTCATCAAGGCCTTTTCTGACTTCATTCAGCACAGCTTGGATTCGAATTTCATCGCTGTTGCCGGTGCAAAAGTCGTCCATATAGCAATAGGTAATACCCGCATCAATCATGGCTCGTTTGATATCCGGCCCGCACTTGTCCGACTCCACAAGAACCAGGAAATGTGCCTCCGGCATGGCCGAGATCAGTCCCCAGTAGTCTGAGTCACTGGAGGCCAGAATGAAGGAGTCTGTGTTATTCTGAAAGAATTCGCGGCATGTGCCGGTGGTGAGCCGGATATCTACCAAGGACTTGTTTTCTTTGATGCGCTCAATCATGTTGTGCTCAATCGGGATCTGGGTGAATTTCTCAAGAATCTTCCAGGCAGTGGTGGTGTGGACATCATCATAGAGGATGATTTTGCTGATCTTCCCAATAAGTGCAGCCTGATCCAGATTGTTCAGGGTGGCATAAAGTTTATAGGGGTCTGCGTTCTCACAGTCCACGACGATTGCTGTCCGATTGCTTCGCTCCAGGAAGTCATAGATTCCGTTTTTGGCTATGAGCCCTGCATCTGTGACCTTGCTCATGTCCGTGAAGTAGTCCTCATGGTGCTCATAGAGGAGCCGGACGAATTTCTTATCGTTATATAGGATGTTACCCACATCGGATGGAGCTGACCAGTTCATGTAAACTTGATAGGGATAGATCTCTTTATGGGCATAATAGTCAGCGGCAGCGCCTTTGGCGCCTTTCTCCGTTGTACCGCCTGGCATGATAAACAGTTGGCGGATGTAAGACCAATTCAACCAGATGGGGAAAAGATTCTTGCAGTTGTTGATCCGGTTTGCGATATAGTTGTTGATATCTATAATGTACTGAATCGGCTGGGCATTGGCTCGATAGATGGAAAGGCCATCTGCCGACAGCTGATCGATACATTCTCTCGGAATATACTCCGGCATACTGGCAATGCCCTTCAAATCATACCGCATAGCCTGAAAGATGTTCCGGTAGTTGCGCTCGAATGCTGTCCGCAGCATACAGAGGTTCCGAATGATCCGGGCATTCTTATCTTTTTCAAGCGCCTCATACCACTCCATCTTCGGGGGCTCATGCTCATTTTCAAAGATATGGAACGGAACACCGATGAGATATGCGAACTTGGAGATCACCATATAGGTACCATTCTCATATAACGCATATCGGGAACGATCTGCAGTTTCCTCGCCATACAACACTTCGGCAATCAGCTGCTCCTCTTTCACAAGCCATTGTCCCCCTTTCGCATTGATTGTCCTTTTTAGTTTATTATACGGGAATGGCAATGGAAAGACAACTGTTCACCCCGTTATCCAACCGAGTTGACTTTATACTCCTAAAGGAGTATAATTCTTTTGAGGAGGTGGCAGTATGATCCGTCAGTTATTTCATGGATCCCCCAGCATCATAGAGAAGCCCCAATTTGGTTATGGTAAAGTATATAATGACTATGGCCTGGGGTTTTACTGTACCGACAGTCTGGAAATGGCAAAAGAATGGGGCGTGGCTCAGAATCGGAACGGGTATGCCAACCGCTATGAGCTGGACTGTGAAGGTCTCAAAATTTTGGATCTGAACGGACCTTCTTTCAATATCCTCCACTGGCTCGCTGTTCTTTTGGAAAACCGTGAGTTTGACGTGCCCTCCGGACTGGCGCTGGAGGCCAAAGAATATATCCTGAATACTTTTCGCGTAGATTATCAGTCACAGGATGCCATCATCGGATATCGTGCCGATGACAGTTATTTTTCCTTTGCCCAGGACTTTATCAACGGCACGATCTCCTATCGGCAGCTCAACAATGCGATGCATCTGGGAAAACTGGGTCAGCAATTCGTTTTGAAGAGCAAACAGGCATTTGATCGGATTCAATTCCTTGGTTATGAAGTGGCTGATCATGATGAATGGTACGCAAAAAAGATGCTGCGAGATCGGTCAGCCCGACGCGAGTACTTCAGCGTTGAACGCAACAAGCGGCAGCGTGGCGATCTGTATATCACGCAGATTTTGGACGAGGAGATGAAGCCCGATGATGAACGCTTACGATAAGGTTTATCTGGAGAAGGCGCGCACCGCCCTCGGGCGTATGCTGGACTTTGCAGTGCATGACCTGGGATACAGTCTGGAGACGTTCTACGGCCTCTTTTTGGCCTCCGGTATCGCAGACCGATTTGGCCGTGGTGACTTCACAGTCATCGTTGGTCAGTCCGGAGTAGAGCTTGCCTATGATGTTCTGGAGCAATCCGGCATCAGCAGAAAGCGGATCAAACCAAACTATCCGGTTGACCGCAGCGTCGAATACTGGACCGGCTGGGCCCTGGCCTATTATCAATGGGAGACAGGACTTTCCTTTGAGGAAATCCATGCCTATATTCCCATTCGGCAGGTGTCCGCACTGTATCATCCCTACCATGAGATGGATATCCGCCAGTTCTGTGATCAGATGAACGAGTTATACCGGATTGCGAAACCGGATACCAACCTGAAACTGCGCCGGCAGAAGGTGAAGCTCACCCAGAAAGAGCTGGCCGATGCGTCCGGAGTGCCCATCCGGACGATCCAGCAATACGAACAGCGCCAGAAAAACATCAATAAAGCACAAGCCGAATACCTTGTGATGCTTGCCAGAATTCTGTGCTGCGACATAGAAGATATTCTCGAAAAGGTCGTATAAAAACCGCTCCCTCCGAGCAAAGGAGGGAGCGGTTGCTGGTTTACAGGTATTGTTGATATGGCTCCAGTGCAGCCTCGGCGCTCTTCAGACGTCGTTCCAAACTCCCATCCATCTGCAGCAGCTTAGCGTTGCTCTGAACAAGGAGGTCATCCTCAGTGCCCAGTTTCAGAAAGCCGCCGCCAAGCGAGGGTAAAAGCATGAATTTTTTTGGTTCTGCCTGTGCTGGGAACTGAATGGAAATAGCCTGTCCTTCCATGGAGACGATCGTGCCGGCGCCATACACCTTGTGGATGATGTTTGAGTCTGCCTGTAAGTGAGATAGGATTACTGCCCGGATTTCTTCCAGGCACTCGAAGTCGGCACGAGCTTGCTCATACGATTCCTTCAGTGCGGCTGCCTTTTCCATCCGCTCACGATGGAGTTTCTTTTCTGTTCCCTTGGGGTGATCGTACTGGATGCCATCATAGAGGTTATAGACTTGGGATGAGTAGATCATATCAAAGGCTAAGACATGATAGGCCGGATCCTCATAGAGCTGATCAGCATTTTCCTCGTATCGGCTCATGTGGGTTTGGAGCAATGCTGGTGAGTCCTTTATTGCGGCTACCAGTTCATCACACATCCGATAATACACATCCAGTTTGAAGTTTGCGCCAGCTCCCCAATCATCGAGGAACTCAACACAGTCAGCAAATTCGTGAGCCTGGGTAGCCTTATAGAGGTAATTGTGCTCTGGATCATGAAAAAACAGGTAAGCCATCACAGAGCGCTGGTCGTTAGTATATCTCCAGCTCCCAGGCGCATATTTTGCCTTTAATTCTTCGCTCGATTGGATGAATGCAATGATCTTCTCCTGCCGTTCCGCGAGATTTTCACCGTCATCAGCAAAGAGATCCCGGAACATTTTCCGAACGGTCTCCGGTTCTTCCTTTGCGTAAGATACCAAAGCATAGAAGGGCTGCTGGTTGGCACTGTCGATGAGGTTTTCACTGGCCTTCCACGCCTCATAAAGCATTCCAGGTAGATCGGGTGCTTCCAGGTTGAAAGACTCACGGTATTGTTCAACTGCCGCCCATTTGTATGTCTCATTATTATCTGGATTATTGATGTACTCAAACTTTTCTATATAGTTGGAGAACAACTGGTTCAGCCGCACTTTATTCATATCGATCCCCCGGAGTGATTGTTAAATAGGATATATACTATTATAATCAGATTGGAATGTATTGGAAAGGTCTATTCTTGTCATGGAGCAATTTCTCGGCCTTCATCTCCCCTGTTCACATTGCATGCGACAAAAATAGTCCTACACAACTTGTCCTCGGTCCGTTATGATGATGGTACAAAGTCAAGGGGGGATAGACATGAAACCAACAGCAAACGATATCGAAGATTTTGTCCGAGATTTATTTCATTGGTTGTATATCGATTGCGCTCATTGCGTTGGATACGCCTCACCGGACGACGAGTATGATTTTTCACCAAACCCCATTGAAAAGCATGGAAAACTTCAAAAGAAAACTTTGGCCAAAGCCGCAAAATCTCTCGGGCTGCCGATTGAGGCCCTGATGCAGCTCGATGGACAAGAAATCAGTTCATGGATGACGAAATACCCCTACTTCAAACTTCGCTCTGAATTTGAGAAGGAATTGGAGAAGCTTCGCTACGGCCCACGCCTGGCCGAGCACAGGCTCCTCAAAGCCATCTTGGGTGATCAAATACACAACCATGATGTTCTTCCGGTTCAGTACAATTACCGCAGTGTATATCAAAGGCTGTTTGAATTGCTTCGGCAAATGGATAAAGAAGTACCAGGGACATTCCACGAAGGTGCTGCCATGCAGGGATTGAGAATTAGAACAGCGCAGTTTTGTCATTTCAGCAAGATAAAGGAACTGTGCGATTCTTATCTCGAAATGGTTAAACGCGAAAATGAGTTGTTTCAGGCAGCACTGACCAATGAACTCTCTGAAAACGAAATATCCGAGTTCAACAGGCTGGCCTCTGTACTGGAATTGGAGGATCGCTATGATCCAGATCAGTATCTTTATTATGATCGTCTTGTGAAGTATCGAGGAGTATATCAGGCAGAAGGCGTTGTTGAAATTGGCGACACGGTCAGACTGTCTCCATTTGGATCCTTTGCGCCATACCGCTGCGCGGAATTCCTGGACGATATAGAAACTGTCCAGAAATTTGTGAATCTTTATCCCTCCATGAAAAAAGACATGCGAGAGTTTGCTATGGCGGTATCAAAATTTCAATTCCGCTTTAAGTGGTCTGATGCAGCGCCGGCACAACCGGAAACCGTAGACTTGCCTAGGCTGGGTATGACTGTGGAAGTCGGACCAGATCCCTTTAACCCGCCGGATGAGACGGTAATCTTCGTGCCAAAGACGGATGAAGAACTTGGAACTGATAAAGAATATGTAGAGAGGTTAAAAGCGGTCTCCAGTTCCACCTCAATAGGAGGACTCCGGGTACCTTACACACCCTCAGAAGAGAGTGACCGTGAAATGATTGCTCGTGTCTGGGCGCGTTCAAATGCTCGTGGGGGTGAAGATGATGAGTAGCTGCACTCCACAGCAAAAGGCCGGCCTGGTTCTCAAGCGATTGATTCAAGAGCGCTATTCATCTCAGGAGGAGTTCGCATTGGACTACGGCATGGAACTGCGGACAGTGAGCAGATATGTAAATCAAGGAATCAATAAAATAAGCGTTGTTCAGGAGCTTGCAGATTTCTTTGCCTTAGAATTTGAGGATTTCTTTCGGATTTAGCTGAACATATGAAAAACGGACAGTGTAGTTTCTCTGGCGGAAAACACACTGCCCCTGTTCCATATAAGCATGACAGCAAATGCTGCATGATAAATTCAGTCTCTCAATACAATTCCCACCAATAGTCAAACACCTTACGATACCGATTCCCTTTACCTGACAGGCCGCAGTATTTACGAGCCTTGCGATTGGCCTTCCGTTTCAGATACTGCTGCCGACTGCTGGATTTCATATACTTGATGTGCAGACCGGAATGAAGCAGAGTCGTTTTCTCTTCATAATCTCCGATAATATACCCTATGTTTGGCGCATATCCGCTGTGTTGAATGAGAAACAGAAGTCGGTCATCATGTCTGACCCTTTGTATGCGCCGGTATTGCCTGCCAGTCCGACGTCCACCCGAGGTCTGACACAGCCGCGCATCTTTTTCAGATACCTTCAGGATTTCGGTAATCCGATTGTTTAACTCTTGCTCTGTCATAAGCCTTCCTGCTCTGTACAGTCCGGGAAATCGGGTTCACTCCATGCCAGGAGCCGCGCTTTTGGGCGTAAAATTCCCGCTGCGCCTTCTTGCTACGCTTGTTCAGTGGTACGAACTGCATCACAGTCTGTCACTTCCTTCTCATTATGCGATTTTCGGTTCCCCCAAATGGCACGGCAGGCATCCAGATAGTCTGTATGGCCGAGCAGCATCATTTTACCTGGTAATTCATTCAGTGCCGCAAGGAAACGCTCCTGATCCCGCTTTCGTACATGGCAGAAGATGACCCGGTATGGAGAACCATCCCGCACATATTCCTCTCGAAAATGGACCCGCACCTGGTGCTTGATAAAAAGTTGGTCAGCCAGATACGCATCTGTATCCATGTATGCGTAGTAGGCATTCAGCAGTGAGAACCGCTCAATATCCTGATAAAAGTCTGTTTGTTTCAACGAACGCCTCCTATATGACAATCTCATTACAAATGTTCAAAATCGCTTGCCATTCCGAAATATATCGGGTATTCTGAAATACTCCGCTGCGGCGGAAATCATCCTGATAAATGGAGGCGATCCATATGTCCATGATTCAGTTCCCTGTGATCGATCCTGTGGCCACTGGGGCGAATATTTGCCGGCTCCGAAAGGATCGCGGCCTGACAGTCCGAGATCTCCAGCACTATTTCGGATTTGAGGAGCCGCAGGCCATCTACAAATGGCAGCGAGGGCAGAGTCTTCCCAGCGTAGATAATCTCTACGCACTGAGCGCTTTGCTCCAGGTGCCGATGAACGAAATCATCATCCCCACTTCTCATATCGTCTCTTTCGAGCAGCAGGCAGCCGTCTGCTGCTCAGGTCATTTTATCGGAAAATTTCTTCAGGTGCAGTGGGCATGGCAGAACTTCAAAACCGCTTAGACCCTTATCCACTTGTCCAACCTGGGGCCCACCGCGACCCAGCTGAGTCACAGGCCTCCCCCAGGTGAGCAAGCGACTTGAAAAAAGATTTTCACATCATTACTATGTGTACCAAGGGAGCGTAAGATTGAATTCTGCATTTAAGGGTAAACGTGTGGAAGAAATGGCGGCAATGCGCTGAACGCAGAGGGAAACGCCTGGCGTTCCTTTCATCATGAGTTATGAGCTCATTTCACATTCATGCAAATGCTGTCCATAATCTGCCGGAGTTGCGCAGCCTCATAATTCATCTGCGCCTGAACCGATCATCACGACTTATCCATTCTGCCACGCCCACCACACCCAAAGGTGTGGTTCGGAACGTTATGCAACTGCCGCCTTTTCAATGAAGTCGTTGAGGATCTCCTCAAAGCTGTCGTTGATATCGAAAGGAGTTTCGTAGGCCACCTCGGTATTGACCAGGCACTTATCCAAGGCCATGGAGATCTCGTCTGCCTTCTTGCTCAGTGCCGTGGCCATGCCCCGGATCTTATTCCGGTCGAAGTCGATGGTGGTGACCTGAGTAGCGTCACACCGATAAGAAACCTGGTTGCCCTCACCATTGAAGCGGAATCCGGATCCGCCGCCGGCGATGGTCTTTTCGCTGTTGCGGAGCGTGGTCATATGCCGGAAAACTTCGGCCAGTTCCTGGCGCTGCCGGTTCAGGCCGACCTCGCTGTCCATATCCAGATCTAGTCCGCTCTTGGCCGCATGAATGGCCTTGCTCAGCTTCTCCCGCTCCTCCATCAAAAGCATAATGAAGGCCGCCACTTCGTTGGCGTGCCCGGCATACTCGCTGGGCGCAGTCTCCTCCACCACGGCATCCAGGGCATCCGACATGACCTTACTGCGCAGATGGGTGGTTTTGACTTTGACAATGTTGCGCCGGTCCTGCAGGATGCTGGTGGCCTCACACATCAGGTTTTTGAGTTTGTTTTGAAAACGGAATGCATCTTTCATGTTCATAGTGCATACCTCCTTGAACAACATCAGACTACTATTAACACCCAGAAGTGTTTCACCCGTTGCTCCAATCGTACTGCATCTGCACTCGATTGTCATTGAACTGCTGGTTGAATCGCTCCCTCTAAGTATCAAAATAAACCTGCCTTTGAAGTGTCTCAATCTCTGTTGTTGAAAGATCGATCTTGGCGTAAATCATAGTACTAGTTAAAACGATGGTCTATATTGAGACCATCGAGTCTCAACAACAATACGCTGTACGGAGGTAGATGAAGATGCGGTATGGCTACCATGCCAAACGTACCATAGCGTGCTTGAGTCTTCAAAAAGTATCCCCATTTTTGAGGTTACAATAGAGGTTATTTTAGAAGTCAAAGCGAAAAAAGCCTGTGTTTTCAATGATTTCAGACGACAGACTACAAAAAATACGGTCTGAAGGCCGCCCGCCGCGCTCCCCAGTTCTCCAAGCGCTGAGTTTTACTGCTTTGGAATCTTCAAACCCCGGGAATCACAAGATTCCCGGGGTTTTGGGCGTTCAGCGCGTATTTCACCTGCTTTCATGCGATTCAAGCTGCTGACAAGGAAAATCACCGCCAATTTGGCGGTGACTTTTTGACAAGGGAGGAATATCAGCTGATTCACATCTGCACGCGCAGACCTTTTCATACAATAAACATACATGGAGATAGACACGGACTTTCAGAGTTTTTCCTGACTTTCACCTGAGTTACAGGGAGAGGCTGGCAGTCCAGAGCGCCATCAAAGGACAATCCATATAGATCGCTATTGGTCAAAATACTAATGCCCTAACTAATAGGACCATTATTTTCCACACAGAGCGTGCGCTGATACCAGCTCTTACAGCACAGCCGCTCCTCCATAGACTTTTGATGCGAGATATCGATCACCATGCCAGTGAGAAGCGTATTCCCACGCTGCTCAGATAGAGAGCCATTCACCATCAGCCATACAGTCCTGCCGTCAGGCCGGACAACACGGTATTCCAAGCTGACTGTCTGCTCTTTCTGCTCTATCGCTTTTTGTAGACGCTGCTCCATCCATGGAATATCCTCTGGATGAACTAGATGGATCGTTTTATTCCCAAATTTATTGCGCAGATCCTCTCTTGTCAAGCCATGCAAAGCATAGTAGTGGTCATTTGCATAAATCAGAGTGAAATCACGATCCATTCTGGCTCGAAAAATCCCACCCATAGGACACTGAACGATGGATTCCAATTCGGCCTGCGCTTCCATTTGCCCGGTGATGTCTAGACATAAGCTGACCAGCACCGGCACCCCATTGGGCAGACACTTCTGTACACCTGTTTCTTTGACCCAGATATATTCCTTTTCCCTGCACATCATTCTATAAGTCGTTGTATAGCTGGTCCCATTGAGAAGGGCCTGTGCAATCTCGGCCTGCCGGCCCACCCGGTCCTCTGACCGAATACAATTGATCATGTCCTGACCAGTTGCGGCAATGAGATCCGCCTGGTTTGAATAATTCAACAGCGACAGCATCCGCTCATCTATGTAATAGAGAGGAAAACCCGGCACATCATAGGTTATCATGATCCCGCTGAACACACATTGACTCAGCAAGTCCATCACGGCTTTCTCTATACAACACTCAACCTCCCCGTTTACATCAGTCTCAGAAGAGGCAAGGGGAAAAGAGGCTGGCGTTTTTCTATCCATTTCCATTTTTACATAACGCTCCCATTTCGATATTGCAAAGAATCTCTTTTATATCGCTTTTGGGGGAGATGCGGCGTTCGAAACGGCCTGCTGGATGCCGGATGCTAGCGCCTTCATCTCAGCAAGAATCTCATTGTATATTTGCTCACGGCAAGCTGACAGATTGTCACATGATATCTCCTTCGTCTGCTGCATCTCCTGCTTCCACCGTAGGAACAAAACTTTGAGTTCATTGGAATTTTGGGTATTGACGGGGTCCAGATAATGCTCCACTGACTTCGGATCCCCGTGCGTCAGAGCACCCTTAAACGCATACCGTATTGCGCGTTCCACCTGTGAGAAGCTCGCTCCGTGCTGTTTGGCAATCTTTGTGTACAGGGCGCAGACCTTACCGGAAAAATAGTAGGAATCTTTAACATAAATTATAGCGAAAATCAATACCCTTGGTATCTATTGATACCGAGGG
>OGXF01000306.1_pt1 | contig 48758 bp, 39 predicted proteins | sample 1576191 | NCBI WGS metagenome assembly OGXF01 (sample SAMEA3541545, study PRJEB24748) | human gut metagenome | biome: human gut; feature: human-associated habitat; material: faeces | place: China | collected 2012
GTGCGCCAGAAAGGCGGCATCAAGAGTCTGATTCTTGCGGATGTACAGAAGGGTGTTAGTAGACAACCCTACTACCAGATAATCTCCCAACTTCTTTGCACGTTCCAATAAATTAATATGCCCATAGTGAATTAAATCAAATGTTCCATATGTTATTACTCTCTTCATATCTGATTCCTTTTCTATCAAATACTATTCATTAAAAGGATTAAACAACATATTATTCTAATAATATTGTATCTTACCCCTCAGTTTTATTATATTCTAATAATATTATTTAAACACTTTACTAAGCCAATTTACAAAACTTACAACATATAGTAAAAATATTGCCGTCACAAAAAATGTTTCAAAATCAAAACGATGATTAACAACTCTCAAAACCATTGTTGAATCTACTTTGTTTTCATTAACTTTTAAAGTTTTATCATCATCAACTTCTGGAGTAGCATATATAACAATTTGCTCTGTTGGCTCACATTCTTCTACACTAATTACAAATGTATATTCTTTTCCTTTACAATTTTCTACTGGATCAAATCTCATATAGAAAAATTTTCCTGACTTTAACTTTTCAAGTGTCGCTTCTCCTGACGCAACTGTTTTTCCATTTTCGTCATTCAATTTATACGCTATTTTTTTATTATTTTGATTTCCTACGACCCCCATCTTCACATTTATTCCATTAATTTTATCCTCTGGTGATATAAAAGTCTGTGATATTTCATTTTCTGCTGATATTGGATACGAAACATAATTAGTTGTATCTATTTTTTTATCATATATACTTATATTTTTATTTACAACAGCATAAATTCCTGAAAATGCTATTATAATAATGCCTACTATAATCCAATATAATTTTTTTTTCATCTTTATTTGCTCCAATCTTAATACGACTCTTTGTATATCTCCGCAATTTCTTTGCATTCTCCAAACATTCGAACATTACCTTTTTCCAGCCATACAACTTTATTACATAATTTTTCTACCTGTTCAATACTATGAGATACAAAAAGTAATGTAGTTCCCTTATCTAACATTTCTTGAATACGTACCTGACATTTTTCTTGAAATCTAAAATCTCCAACTGACAATACCTCATCACAAATAAGAATATCTGGAGTTCCTATAGTCGCAATTGCAAATGCTAATCTTGAAACCATACCTGAAGAAAAATTCTTCACTGGAACATCTACAAAATCCTTTAATTCAGCGAATTCTATAATTTCATCGTAATGTGCCTCCATTACTTCATGTGATCTTCCCATTAAAGAACCATTTAAAAAAATATTTTCCCCTGCTGTTAAGTCAAAATCAAAACCTGCTCCAAGTTCAATCAATGGTGCTACTTCTCCTTGAACTGCAACCGAGCCTTTCGTAGGTTTTAATACACCAGCTATTATTTTTAGCATTGTACTTTTTCCGCTACCATTCAAACCGATAAGTCCCAATGCTTCTCCCTTTTTCACATTAAACGACACATCTTTCAAAGCCCAAAACTCATTAGTGGATATCTGACTTTTTAATGTTTTTATAAAATACTCCTTTAAACTATCCACTTTTTCAGATGCTAAGCTAAATCGCATTGATACATGATCTACACTTATAATATCTGTACTATTCATTTTTCTTCTCCTCTCTAATTCAATTAGTTGTCTTTCAATACCTTTAGCACCTGATATTAAATGAATCTATATATGTATAAATCTCCTCTATATTTATATACATCTATTACCACAAATACTTCTATACTCGCATTATCGATATAATGAATTTCAAATACATTCTACTTTTTAAGAACTAATATGCTAGTCCTTAAACCTTTTTAGCCAATAAGAGATTTTTTATTTTTTCTAGACAATTTCCATTTAATATAAAAAATAATATATATATAGGTACATACAAATACAAATATCTTGCCCTTGCTTCAAATAATAATTCAAATAATGTAATTCCAATAATGCATAACTTTAAAACTACATATATGTCATTTTTTCTTTTCAAATCAAATATTGAAGCAACTCCTACACCCGTCAAAACCATAACCCAGATTAATTGCAGTATTTGAGAATATATCCTGTAATATTTTCCTTCGTTATAATAAATATTTTTCAAAAAATGTGATATGATATTATTATTTTCTGGAATCCAATAATAAAAACTACCTTCAACTCCCCACCCAAATGTACCATCATTGTAATTTATCAACATTTTTTTTGTAAGAAATTTGGCATATCCAATCATACCGTAATTTTCTAATCTGTTTTTTGCCACTTGTATATTCGTTTTAGTTCTTTGTTCTGCAGTTTTACAATTTGCTGAAATTCCTACATCTTCTCCCGACCAAATTCCTCCTTGTTCAGGATTTAGCCCCATCATAAAAAAATGTGTTAACCCAAATTGTCGATTTTTATCCGGCTCAAATCCTTCTGCATTATATAAACTGCTTAATCCTCCTGCAATTCCAACAATCATAATTACTGAACATAATAATACTATACATTCTTTTATTAAAAAGTCTTTATTATATTTGCTATTACTTTTCAATAATTCAGCTATTATAATTGCTATTATTACAATTGCTACTTGTGGTTTTATGCAATACCCCAGATACCCTGCAATAAGTATAACAAAAGTTTTTATATATACATTAATTCTCTCTTCCGTATATATATATATAATAAAAATAGGAAAAAATAATGCAATCGCATCTGAATAACAAATTACATTCCATGGTGATATTCCCAATAAAGCAATCGCTATAAAATATCCTAACAATGCATATTTAGTTGTTGTATTTTTTCGAGCCACTACATAAATCAACCAACAACTTATTGATGAAATCCAACAATTAAAGATTACTATAATCATTAATTGATATGTAGCACTAAAAATACCTATTTTTTCATTAACACGTAATAGTACATAATATATATGAACAAGTAATAAATTATTAGGATATGTTTTGAAATATGTTTCATTTATACTGGTTACATCAGCCTTTGCCAATAACATTCTCGCTGCTGGAATTATATAACTTCCCGAATCCCAACCTGTTTCAAAAAAAATATTATAACAAATATATATTTCTGCCAAAAATAAAACTATTGTTCCAAAAAACACTATTCTATTTATATTTACTCTTTCAAAAGTTTTTTCTTTTGTCCTTTTTATATATAAATATACGAAAAGAACTGATACAATGATTAAAATAATATTTCCAATTTTCCAATCAACTTTGCACACATAATTAATTTTTTTTGCAATACAAAGAGCTAATATAATCCACATAAAAAGTAGAACCATAATTATATTAATTGCCCTATATAAATATTTTTTCAAATTATACAATTCATCTAACCTCTCAATATTTAAACTATTTCTTATAACATTTAATAATCATTCTTTATCACAGCATTTCTATCTATCATTGCCTGTTCTCTCACTAATAATATACCTTGGTCGATGTTTCACTTCCATATAAATTTTTCCTATATATTCTCCAATTACTCCAACACAAATCAACTGTATACCCCCAATAAAGGAGACAATACAAACCATACTAGCCCAGCCTGTAACAGTTTTCCCTAATATCGCCATAACAATCGACCAAATTACGCCTATAAAGCTCAACATTGCAATCGTAATCCCCAATCCGGTAATTATACGAATCGGTTTCACGCTTAAACTAGTAATCCCATCGAACGCTAACGCAAGCATTTTGCGAAGTGGATAATGGCTCTCACCTGCAATACGCTCATGTCGCTCATAATATACAGATGTACTTTTAAACCCTACTAATGGAAACATTCCTCGAAGGAATAAATTCACTTCTTTAAAATTTTCAAATTCATTTAATACCTTGCTAGACACTAATCTATAATCCGCATGATTATAGACCACCTCTGCTCCCATTGCATTTAATAATTTATAAAATCCTTGTGCTGTAAAACGTTTAAAAAATGTATCTGTCTGGCGACTGCTACGAACGCCATAAACAATTTCACATCCATTCAAGTATTCGTCTACCATTTTATCCATAGCATTGATATCATCCTGACCATCACAATCAATTGATATTGTAATATCACAATTATCTTTTGCCTCCATAAGTCCTGCAAGAACCGCATTTTGATGTCCACGATTCCTGCTTTGACTAATTCCTATGTAATGCTCATCAGAATTTGCCAATTCACAAATAATCTCCCATGTCCGATCTTTACTTCCATCATTAACAAACATGATTCGACTCTTATCACTTATTATTTCTTGATTGACAAGACTTTGTAGCTTTTGAAGAAACATACCGCTTGTAATAGGTAAAACTTTTTCCTCATTGTAACATGGAATAATAATATATAATATCACCTTATTTTTCATCACTTTTTCTCCTATGTATCTATCCCCATATATATTTTCAAAATCAAATATACCAAATTGTAATATTTAGATTTTCATATTCTAAATATCTAATATAAATGTATCTTGCCGTTTATAAAATACATATAATCCAATCCCCATAACTAGCGCACATTCAATTGTGGCCAACACAATTGCTGAAATTGCTGGTAACGTATTATTTATCATTACACCTCTGAACATATTTAAAATATTTGTAAGTGGATTAAGCAATACAATTTTTTTTAACCAAGCTGGTAAAATAGACATTGGATAAATCACAGGGGTTAAATACATCAACGCTGTCACAAAGACCGAATAAAGATGCATGATATCCCTAAATTTTACCGTAATAGCTGATAACAGCAAACCAACTCCCATTGAAAAACAAATAATAAAAAACAATGGAATCGGTGCAAGTAATACCGTATAGTGTAGTTCCACTCTCATAGCAAGCATTACAAAAATCATAGCTGTAAATGAGGCCAATAAATTAATAGTACTGGAAAATATTCTTGAAAGTACAAACATGTATTTAGGAACATATACCTTCTTTATTAATGCACCGTTTGCCAAAATTGCTCCCATCGCATTCGTTGTTGCCTCATTATAGAAATTAAATATAAGTTGTCCACTTAACAAATAAACTGGAAAATATTCTATATCAAATTTAAATAAATTTGAAAACACTACTGATAATACAATCATCATAAAAAGTGGGTTAAGAATCGTCCAAAACACACCTAATATAGATTTTCTATATTTTGTCTTAATATCTCTGGTAATCAATTCGTTTAATAACGGTTGAAACTTTTTAAAATTCTGTATATAAGTTAACACTTTTATCCTCCAAATAAACATTTATATTTTATTATACAAAATTGCCAAACCTCTGTCAATGTTACAAAGGGACTACTCAATCCCCCGATTTTGTAGTCCCCTATCTGCTATATATCGTTATCTTATCTCTTCTGCTAAACTAAAATCATTTCTTGCCAATGTCAAATTAGGATTATAATATGGATCTCCTGCTTTTAAAAATGTTTTCCATCTTTTCTGAAATAATGCAATTTCGGAATTAAATCTACGTATTTTTTCTTCTGTATCCTCATAACCTCTTGATTTTGATTCATAATGATTTAATTCTACATATGGGTCATATACAATCAAATAACCAGCCCGACGAATCTTAAGGCACAAATCCACATCATTAAAAGCAACTGCATATTCCTCATCAAAGCCTTTTACTTCTTCGTAAACCTTCCTTTTAACCATAATACATGCTGCGGTGACCGCACTATAATCCTGAAGAAGTTTTATTCTTCCGAAATATCCTGATGCATCATGATCATATCCCAGAAATGCATGTCCGGCAACTCCGCCAACTCCGACGATTACTCCTGCATGCTGTATTGTTCCATCTTCATAATATAGCCTTGCACCAACTGCACCCACTTCTTTTCTTTGGCATTGACTCACTAATTCTTCTATACAATCTGCATTCCTAATTTCCGTATCATTATTTAAAAATAACAAATAATCTCCCTTAGATGACTTTACACCCAAATTGTTAATAGATGGATAATTAAAACCTTTTTCCTTCCAATAAACAACTTTGACTTTTGAATTTTCTTTTTCAATTTTTTTATAATATTCAAAAGTTTCTTCTTTTTCACTATTGTTCTCTACGATAATATATTCTATATTATCATAAGTATTAATTTCTTCTAGTGATTTTAAACACTTGTCTAAGTCATCTATATGATCTTTTGTGGGGATAATAACTGAAACTAAAGGTTCTTCTTTTAATTTGTACTTTACTCGATATGACCCTTTCATTTCTAAAGAAAAAACTTCGCCTTCAATTCCCATTCTCTTCAGATGTGCAGCAATTGCCATTCTTCCTGCTTCAAACGCGTAATTTTTACTTTCTGGATTTTCTGCTGTGGAATCCTTATGTGCTCTCCAATGATATAGAATTTTCGGTATATGAACAATATTCTTTGTTTTTTCTATACATCTGAAAACAAAATCATAATCCTGTGCCCCATCAAACTCTGGATTAAGTTTTCCCACTTTCTCATATAAAGACTTTTTCACTACACACAAATGGCAAATATAATTTACACTTCTCAAAAGATCCAAGTTAAAATCAGTTTTGAAATGTGGCATAAAATGTTGTTTTCCATCCATAGTAATTTTATCTTCATCTGTATAAATCATTTCTACTTCTGGATTTTTATTAATTGTCTTAACACATTCATAAAATGCGTTCGGAGCTAATAAGTCATCATGATCTGCAAAAGCAATATAGTCTCCTGTTGCAATTTCTAATGCTGCATTTGTATTTCTTGAAATCTGTAATGGTTCTTTATTATATACAACCTTAATTCGCTTATCCTTTTTTTCATATTCTTTTAAAACTCCAGCAATCGGCGAATTATTCCCACTTCCATCTGATAAGCACAATTCCCAATTGGAATACGTTTGTTGCATTACAGATTTGACAAATTCCTTTAAATACTTTTTCGGTGTTTTATGCATTGGTACTACAAGTGAAATTTTAGGCCTATTCTCAAACACATGTTGCTTTTGCTTTTGCAATTCAGAATTATTTGGCATATGAATTTTCATCCAACTTTCATACGTTGGAATATCTTTTTTTAATAATTTATTACGAATTTTCTCAATTGTTCTTCTTGTTCCATATTGATGAAACGAATCATTGGCTTTATCCATTAGCTGACCCATTTTATCCATTTTACTAAACAATGAGTGCTCATCCAAATATACTTTCGTACTACTTTCTTTTAGATCCGATTTATATCGTATTTTTATAACTTTAATACTGTCAGGTTTTACAATTGCCTCAAAACCAACAACATTCTCTTCATTACACTCTTCATATGCTTCTAAAACATCTGCTCTATAAACTTCATTTAGTTTTAAATTTAACGATTTATTATTACATTCAAAATTTTGCACCGTATTTCCTGTATTTATATACCAACCTCTAATTTTAGTCTTGCCTTCTTTTTTAGTTATTAAATCAACACTATTAGGAATTTCTCCGCTCATTTTTTTTAATTTCTTTACGGATATTTTTTTTACTATGATTTCTTCTTTCCCATTACTTTGTAAAATGCATAACATTTTTCTATTTTCCCAATCATTTGGAAGCGTCACCCATAAGTGATATTGTTTAGTAAGCAAATCTTGTCCCAATGTATGTGGAATATTAACCTCATATTCCTTTATAGATACATCAAGGTTTTCTCCATTCAATGTAATAATAATTTTTTCATCATACATATTATTATTTCTAAATGTCCCAGCTATAAATAATATGTTTTTATCATACACATGAAATCTACATCCCGTAACATAAAATATATTTTCAATCATTTTTTTCTTCCTTATGTTTATTATTTATTTTTATACCATATATGATAGTCATTAATTGATGTATAATAAATATATCCGTCTTCTTCTAAAATATCTTTACACGCATAATTTTGTACAACTATACAATTTACTGGCAAATCTTTTATTTCTTCTTTAAAATCATTATACGTCTCTTTACCTGGTGCTGAAACAAATCCATCATATTTCTGCTGAGTATACGTTGAAAATTTTTCATTATCTGAACTGCCAAACCGTTCTAATGCAGATAAAGATACAATATCAGGTGCAAATGTCCTAATAGTCACTGCCGGAAAATGAAGTGCATCATTATCGTAAATTGCTTTCGGCATAATTACATACATTTTTTTGTCTTCCTTTCTCGCTAATTCTTCCAATTTACTCCCTAAATTGATTGTAGAATCCGGGACAAAATATATATTATGTCTCATAACACTCAAGCACTTTCTCACTCCAGCCTCTCTATGCTCGTTCTGAGGAAGTATTTCCCCTCCACATAACTTAAATCCTACAGTCGAAATCATAAAACAAGCAATTCCGATTAGTATTCCCATCTCATAAACAATCGTTTTTTTTATTTTTATTCTGTCTAGCAAAACAAATAAATATATCATGTTCAAAATAAGGAAATAATATGCTACTGCAGTCCATGCTCTACCTGCAACAAATTCATACACTGAAAAATTTTCAAACCAGTCATTCACCTGAGGAATTAACACTAACATTGTCATCAAAAATATTTGTGTATTAATTTTATAAATTATTTTTTCTTTCAATAAGAAACTACATATAAATATAACTATACATGGCCAAATCACAATAGAATCGGCTGTACGCAAAAATTCCCCTTGAGTTGCAGTTGCAATTCCACTTTTATTAGGCAATAAGATTCCAATAGCAATATATATTATTAACAAGCAATAACTTAATCTTCTCCCTCTATTTTCCCATTTATCCCAGAAATATAGAATAGTACATGCCATCATTACTATTAAAATTATAGGTAAAGCAATTGTAGACTTCGACATTAAGACAACACTATAAACTATCCAACTGCCAAAAAGTCTTAAATAATCTTTTTCTTCCTGAAATTTTAAATATAAAATTACAAATCCAGCCACACCAAATAACTTCACCATAGTAGCTCCAAGAAACATTCCTGTATTCAATTGAAACATATCACGTAAATTTAATATTTTATAATCTGACAGTGCTATATAATATGCTGATATCAAAACTGTAATTACAGTCGGATATTGTAAATATTTAGCATTTACTTTCCAATGTAATTTCTGTGTAATTTTTTCTGCAAGCAACTTTATTAAATTCAAATATAAAAAATAATAAAATACAGATTGAAACAGTCTTAAAAATAAAGTTGGAACCACTCCTAATATTTTTACATATACCGAAGCCTCCAATTCCCAAGTATTAACTATATACGCATTGAACCCTTTACCATTTATGCCTACAGTGTAATTATAATTTCCTCCTATCTGAGAATATGGCAATGTGGCAACTTTAGTAATATAATATCCATCGTCTTGATGATTTCCCAGCCAAAATCCAGCATAATAAAAACACATCATAAATACAAGGATAATACATACACCATAAATAACCCAATTCTCAGATATATATTTTTTTAAATCAATATCAAAATACTTTACTTTTTTTCTGTTATATATTATATAAAATATTATTGACAACCAAATTATTCCCATATATATTTCAAATAATATCCAGGGAGCGTTAAGAAGTTGCAATATTATCCCCCCCACTGCAACCCCAAAACTATATAACACGTATCCGCATATTAAGTTTTCTGAAATATTTTCTTCTTTCTCCACTGCCCTTCCAAGCATATATAATAGCATCGTTAGACAAAGGAAGAAAACACTACATACTAAATAATCTATCATTCTTTCACTCAATACTCCTAACAGCTAAAATGTTAGAACCCTTTCTTTTCAATAAAGTCCAAAGCAAACCTAATTATATTTTATCTTATAAAATCAAACACCTTACAACTAGTCCCTATTATTTGCTCTTCTCGTCTAAATCTTTTTTTCGATCAATTGCTATCTGTTGTGTCAGACTGTCAATTTTATTTTCTAATTTTGAAATCTGAATAGTAGTAAAAAAAACTTTTATTATTAATCCTAATATAATAGCCAAATAAATCATATTAATCGGTGATTGAAAACCAATTAAATTAGAAAGCCAATAAAACATTTTCGGAAATAATCCCATAATAACTAATATAAAAGAGAAGAATAGCCAAAAAATAATATACTCTATTTTTAACTTAGCTTGTCTTATCTTCTTCAACATAAAAAACATTAGCAAAAATGCACCTATAATTAATAATATTCTCAATAAATATGGCATTTCTTATCCCCTCTTTCTAACGTTCTGAATCAATACAATCGATACAATCATCTTTACCATATATTTTATAGAATTAATCATATTCAAATAGCTTTCTCCAAACTGTCTTTCATCCATCTCTGCCTGAACTTCTGCTATCTTAGCTCCATTCTTTAATAAGTATGATATTGTATCTGGTTCCGGTCCATAATTAAGATTTTGGGCAAATTCCTTAATCATGTCAGAAGCAAACATCCTCATCCCAGAAGTTGGATCAGAAACTCTTACCCCTGTTGTAATCTTTATTGCTAGCGTTAACATACGGCTCCCAAACATTCTAAGTGATTTATCTTTTCTTTCTTTTACAAATCTAGAACCTATAACTATGTCATATCCTTCTTTCATCTTCATCAACATTGGTTCTATATATTCTGGTCGATGCTGACCATCTGCATCAAATTGAATTGCATAAGAATATCCTTTTGCATATGCATATTTAAGTCCTGCCTGAAACGCTCCTGCTAATCCTAAATTAATTGGCAAGTCTAATAATTCAAATCCATTTTCTCGACATATATCAGCCGTCCTATCTTTTGATCCATCATTTACGACAATATAATCAAATTGACCATAATTGTTTATAATGTTCTTAACTACTCTTTCAATATTTTCTTCTTCATTATACGCTGGTATAATAATTAGCAATTCCTTCTTCATCTATATTTGCTCCTCACATATTGTTTCCACATTTTTAGCAACAATGTCCCATGTGAATTTTTGTTTTATTCTCTGATATGTAAGCTCTATCCCTTTTTTACGTTTATCAGGATCATCAATAACCTCAACTAAAGCATCATATAATATATTTTCTTGATTATTCGGTATGATGCAGCCATATTCATCATTTATTAAAAGTTCTTTTGCACCACCCCTGGCCGTTGTTAAAATATAGCAACCACACGCTGCTGCTTCTAATATTGAAGTTGAAAATCCTTCTGAAAAAGAAGGCAGACAAAAAATATCAGATTCTGTCAACAGTGTTACGATATGTTCAAAATCAATTCTTCCGACTGGAATTATATGCTTATTTTTCCTGTCATACACTTCTTTTTCCATATCCCCATCCCCTGCAATGAACAGATAGACATCCTCCCTCTTTTTATTTATTCTATCCATTACATTCAACAGACTTGGTAACCCCTTTTCTTTCAGTAATCGTCCTGTAAATGTTACAATTATAGCATCTGTCGGAATTTTATACTTTTCTCTATAAGACTCCCTTATATTTACCTGTGTATTTTTAACCTCTTCTAAGTCAATCGAATTATATAATATTCCTTTAGCTTTGATATGAAAATGTGCCAACCATTCATTGCATGCCCCAGAAACACCATAATAATCCTTGCAAAAAATTTGATCAATCTTTGTCAACGAGTGTTCAAAAATCGCTCCAAAGAAATCCAATATTTTATTATGCACCGATAAATGACTTGTCCCATGATCAAGTGTAATACATTTTGCTTTTATCTTCTTAGCAAACATCATTCCATATAAAGAATGTGGATAAAATCTCGTATTCACAATCACCATATCAAAATTCTTTTTCTTGAGAGCTTTATTAATTTTCCAAAATCTTGCATTCATTTTCAGCACCGGATATCTTCCAGCTAATAAATTCCAACCAGGGACACGATAAACCGGAATTCCACTTACTCGTTCATATTCCGGTAATTTATATACATTTGAAGTTACGATAACAACTTCATTTCCATCTTCAATTAATTTTTTGGCTAAATTATATGTATATCGCTCAACACCCCCTAAATGTGGAAAATATTGAGCTGCGAATATACAATATCTTTTCCTATTCATTATTTTTTTCCTTCTTTAAACATATTATAAAAATTAAAAGAGTAACAATAAAGAAAACTATCATACTCGCTGCATACGCTAACGCTGCACCCATAAGATTCCATTCATCAACTAATGCAGATACTGTAAATTGCACATATACCCACGAAACAACATATGAACATACTAACAAATATTGTTTTCGTATAACAATAAGTGCATTGTCCAGCACATACGAAAAAGTGCAAAAACAGCCTCCTAATATTATTACTAATAATTCCATCTTATATTTTTCCAAATTCAATCCGTAAAGAAGCGATAAAAATGGAATTCCTAGTAAAGCGCTTCCTCCAAGTAAAAAAATTGCCATAATAACTAAGCAAAGAAAAATCATACCTATTATTTTCAAAAAATCTTTTTTTCGACCATCTGTCCAAGCAATTGCCATTTTGGTTAATAATGGTCGAAACACTATATAAGCAAGCGTTAAAACAGATGCCGGCATAAATAAAATATTAAACACCGTCTGCATTCCATCAACTAATTGTCCACTACTAATAGCCGAATCAATTTTTATTCTTGGGGCATTTGTAATGGAAGTCATCAAAAAAGCATTAATAAAAATCGGGGCTCCTTCTCTGATAAGTTTCCAAATCCACTTAAAATTTCTTTCCCAATCTTTTTCTAATTTAAAACATTTCACTCTCACTAAATATCGAATATTAAATATGAAAAAGCAACTTATATAGCTAAACAGTAATACAAGCGAAGAAATAAGCAAATTCCTAAATAGTAATAAACTTATTGCAAAAAGAGCAATTGCAATTACGATTCTATATGTTACTGCCTTTCCAGCTAAATCCAGCCTTTCTTTTTGCTGAAAATATCCTTCATAAACATCAGCTAGTGCATCAACGGCCCTGAAAAGACAAATAATCAGCACAATGATTGCTTTATATAAATCAAACTGCTTTATCAGAATATAACCAATACTACTTACAATCATAATTATAACGCACAGTACTCTGAACAATAGATATTGGTTGAATTTAAAATATTCTTTAACATCTGTTGCCTGGTATGTACGAATTTGAAATGTTGCAATTGTAGCCATCATTTGGCTAATTGACCAAGCAAGACTAAATATATCCGTTTCTCCGCTATTAAGCATTCTTGTAACCAACATTAATGTTATTACTGATAAAACAGAGTTTGCCATACTCCCCAATATATTCCACACAAATATTTCTTTTCCGCTAGGTGTACAATTTAAATTTTTCATTTTTTATCCTTCTATGCATTTTTATAAAATATTTTCCACGTAAGCCATGCTGGAAAATACGCTAGTACTGCTAATGCTTTATATGGTGCTTCTTTTATCTGACTTTGTTTTGCCAAGCGGCAACCTACCATATATAATATTGTCTGCATATATCGCTCTTTCCACGTCTCAGAATACTGTATCGTCTGCTTCTTTAATCGCGCATAACTCTTTGGATTATTTTTTGTCAATTTCCGTACATTTTTAGTGTACCCATCCTCCAAGTATTTACATACTATAACAATCTCTGGTAGTAACGCCATACAATAATTTTGATCTATTTGCTGATATACATATCCTTCCCCAATAAATTTTTCATCCTTAGCAACCCAATATGGAAACTGTTTTAAAATTTCAGTGCGATATACAAGAGATGTGTCTCCTCGAAATTTATCTTTACTATACAAATCACTTAACGTACTATATTTTCTTTTCGGCATATCTGTACCTAAAGGATTTTTTTCATCTTTTCCTCTCAAGGCAATAATTCCTGCCACATTTTTGTCATCACAAACTTCTTTCCATTTTTTCAGTATCTTATCTACAGAATCTTTTACAATATAATCATCTGAATCCACACATATAAAAAGTTCTGTATTACATATCTCTACCCCTTTATTATGCGCTCTTTGCTTTCCTCCGTTCCTCTGTTTAAAATATCTTATAGTTATTTTTTTTTCATCTACCCATTGTTTTACTACCTCTTCGGTGTTATCCGTAGATCCATCGTCAACAATTAACCATTCAAAATTTTGATTTATCTGTTCAATTAAGCTAGCATATAATTTTTTCAAAGTATATGCCCTATTATAAGTAGGTGTAAATATCGTCAATTTTTCTTCTCGCATGTTTTTATTCTACTTTCTTTATATAAAACATTTCCATTTTTTTTGCCACAACTTTTATATCATAATTTGCATCAACAATCCATGCTTGCCTATCCTTTCTTTCAAAGACAGCCATTTCTTTTATAATTTGTTTCTTCCAATATTCAGTGCCTCTTTCAATTGGATACCTCCATACATTTGGTGTAACACTTGCTTCTTGCGGAACAGCATCAGACATAAATGTCGGTAATCCAGCTGCCTGTGCTTCTATTCCTACAATTCCTAATCCTTCGTATGTAGAAGGAAATATAAATATATCAAATAGATTCATAAGATCTGGTACATCTTTTCGTACTCCTAAAAATCTGACCTGTTCAGCTAATCCTTTTTCAAAAACATATTTCTGGATTACCTTTTCTTCACTCCCCCTCCCAACTAATACTAAAATTGCATTTTTCTCTGTTTTATGTATTCTATCAAAAATATCAATAACAAATTTATGATTTTTTTCCGGTGAAAATCTACCAACATGTCCTATTATCAACTTGCTTTCAAGTCCATATTTTTTCTTTAGTTTTTCATGCCGCTCCAAAGTATATTTATATTTTTCACTGTCAATTGCATTATTAACAACTTCAAATCGTTCCGAATTAATTATCTTATTTCCGAATCGATCAATTCCAGCTTGTTTTGAGCATGCCAAAAAATAATCTGCAATATATCGAACCCTATAGGAAAAGATATTAAAAATAAAATTGTCTAATTTTCGATTTGATTTTGTTGCATGACTATGAGCAATCACATAAGCACCTCTTTTTTTTGCTGCTTTTAAATATGCCGGCGCCAAACTACCAATATGCCCATGAACAACCTTATATGGATGTTTTTTAAAAAATTTTCTAAATTCTTCGCATAATCTAAAATAATTATATCCTTTGAAAGCGGGCATATGATAAATATTTCCACCTAGCTGTAGTATTTCATCGTCATAATCTCCTTTTTCAGCAGAAAATACCATAAAATCAAACTGAACTTTCGAGTGATCAATATTTCTATATATATTCATTATAATTGTTTCCGCACCCGCACGATCCATTTTACCAATAACCTGAAGTACTCTAAGCATTATTTTTTTCTATTCCTTTCCTACTTATAAACATCTCCAAAATCAATAACGCATGGTGCATGATTCACTCTTTGCTCTATTGGTGGTAATTTCATATAGTCTCCATATGTCCGTTTTAAATGTTCATCAACATTATTCATAACATCAATTGTCATATTTTCAAATTCAACTTTCTTCAATGGAAATATTTTGTTGACTGTAGAACAATATTTTAATGAACTTCCATCACCAAAAGAAGTTACAACATCGGTACCTATCATATTATATTTCGTACATTGCTTTACAAACAATCCGTAAATAAATCTAGGTGATAAATGAGTTATCTTTGTAATATAATGTGCACACCAACAAATTCCTGCTGCCATATGATATTTAATTCCTGTATAAGGAATAATCGGATGTGCAGAACCACATAAATATATTAATCTGTCCAAAAAAAGTGTTATCAATTGTTGTTTTCTTGCCTGTTTTTTTTCAGGTGCAATGCAATCAAACGGAAAAATATCTATAAATATACACTGATCACATTCCAATTTGTCGCTGAGATATGAAATGAATTTCGTACCTTTTCTTTGGAATTTTGTAACACAACAAGCATAATTTTTATCAATTTCAGGTGTCATAATTTGATATTTATCACCCATTTCTTTTTCAGCAGCTTGAATAAAAATATCGTAGTCTTTTCTCAACATTCCAACATCAATATCATCATCCCATGGAATAAATCCCTTATGTCTAACAGCACCAAGTGCTGTTCCAAAAACTGCAAAATATTGTATATCATATTTTTCGCATATTCTTTGTAAATCCTGTAACATTTCCAATTGAAGATTATGTAATTTTTCAAGAATCTCCGGTTCATACTCCTTATTTCTTTCTATATTTTTCATTTTATTTACTCAACTTTCTATAATACTGATTTTATAACTGGTATTTTTTTCAATACAGCCGTAAATATCATTCCTGTTACGAAAACTACTATTTCCATAATAATCATACTAACTATAGGATGTATAATTACAGAACTTTTACAATATAATGGCAAAAAAATATCTATCCATAAATCTCCCATAACATATGTTCCCAAAGTTAAACTTCCCAAATAAGTAATTGCATGTTTCACCTTTTCGTTTAACATACATTCATATTTTAAATATAAATACTTTAGCGCAAAAAAGACACACACTGATAAAATCATAACATTAATATATTCTTTATTGCTATAAAACAAATAATCATTCGGCGATGTCAACTTACCAGCTTTTTTCAAATCATTCCATTCAATATATGTTAAGCCCACATTAATACATGTTTCACTACCAATGATTAATAACAACCATTTTATACAGCCATTCTTTAAATCAACATATTTTTCTAAATAATATCCAAGAACCACCATTAAAACATATACACTTAACATAGAGTCTGTAATAAGATTACTTATTCCCGATTCATCTAACCAATGTGCAATAACCGGACAAACACTTAGCAGAATAAATCCACTAACCAACATATACATATAATCCTGTTTTTTCATGGGCTTAGTCATTTTCTGCAATACAGGTAAAATTAATAAAATCCCAATATACATATACCATAAGCAATTACTCATAGGTCCTTCTATCACTCTTTTTACAAATACAACTATATTAAATTCTAATGATATTTTTTTACAATCATATATGTAGTATACCAATGATACTCCTATTACTATAATACCTGATTTCTTTACGCGGTTAAAACTTTTTTTTACAACTGTCCTCTTTTCCAAGTAAAACAATTCCAGATATCATTAAAAAGACTGGAACTGAAAACTTACTCAAAAAGAATACAAACACACTCACACACCACGTCTTTCCTCCCGGCAAATAATCACAAAAAACATATGACATAGTATGATTAACAATCACAAAAAAACAAGCAATTATTCTCATAAATTCAAGATATATTTTCTTATTCTTCATATTATTCTTTCCATTCAGTAGTATACAATCTAAATTATTATATCACACTTTGTATAACAGGTAAAGAAAGACTGTTGTACTAACTAAGTTATTCTGATGAGACTGATGAGGGAAATTTTTCTGATGAGCAGAAGGAAATTGCCCGTCTCAGACGTGAATTACGTGATGCCCAAGATGCACTTGATGTGTTAAAAAAAGCAATCAACATTCTGGGAAAATGACGGAAGCCATTTATCTCGAAGTGTCTGAGAAGACGGAAGCTGCCAAAAAGGCTGGACGCCGGGTTTCCGTCTCCGGAATGTTGAAATTTTTAGGTGTCTCTCGCTCAGGATATCTTGCATGGCTCCACCACGTACCTTCTGATACAGAAAAACGGCGTAAAGCTGTAAAAGCAAAAATACAGGATATTTATGATGATTCCAAGCAGAACTACGGTGCTCCGAAAATCACTGTAGAACTTCGAAAAAATGGTGAAGTCATTTCGGAAAGAACCGTTGGTACATATATGCGCCAAATGGGAATCCGTGCTCAGTGGAGCAAACCATGGACGATCACCACAAAAGATTCCGATTTCAGCACTGAATTACAAAATATCCTTGATGAGCAATTTAATCCTGATCGTCCGAATGCAGTCTGGTGTTCGGATATTACCTACATCTGGACAATAGATGGATTTGTCTATCTGACCAGTGTTATGGATTTATTTTCCAGAAAAATCATAGCCTGGACGCTTTCAGAAACACTGGAAGTATCTTGCGTGATTGATACTATAAACAAAGCCAAAGCTCGCCAAAATATCAATCAACCATTAATTATCCATTCGGATCGTGGCAGCCAATATGTTGCAAAGGAATATAAAAAAGCAACCGAAAATATGCAGCGCAGTTATTCGAAGAAAGCTTTTCCGTGGGATAATGCATGCATTGAATCCTTTCATTCTATTATCAAACGTGAATGGCTCAATCGCTTTAAAATTCGCGACTATAAGCAGGCATACCAGTTGATTTTTGAATATCTGGAAGCTTTCTACAATACGAAACGAATTCATAGCCATTGCAACTATATGTCGCCAAACGAATTCGAACGAGTGTATGAAAGAACGCACACTGAGGCTGAGCTTCTGGCAGGTTAAAATGGGGAGAAATTTCTCATTTTAACTTGTACTAAATCTTGACATAGGACCATTGATTATCCCAAAAAAGCAAGAACTGAATATCATTTTTAGATATTTTATCCCTGCTTTTTCTACACTTCTACAAATTATTCACAATTTTCATAAGATTAAATCCATAGCCCGCAGCCGCAGCCCAACCTTTTCCTGTTGGGTTTTCTTTTATTCCAAGCCATTCTACATAAGGTGCTGCATTTCGTGTTACATATTTAAATCTTTCATCTACTACTTGCGTTGCATTCAAAGGCTCTACAGATGCATACGCCTTTAAATGTTGAACCTGAGCTTTGATTCCAGTTCGTACATCTACAAAACTGTTCCCCTTTACTCCATTACCTGTTGCACCTAATCCTCCAAAATTAAACTGATTAATTTCCACATCGCCACCATATTGAAGATATCCTGTTTCCAACATTATCTGTGCATACAAAATTTCCGGTCTAACATTTTCGAACGCAGCTTCATCATATATCATTTCACAAAAAGTGACAATATTGGGGGCCCCACCTGTTCCTCCTAATACTCCCACCCCATTTAAGGCATTGCTTGGATATAATTTCCCACTAGCTGTATAATGACTAACTATCTTTTGTACAACTGTAACTCTGTCTTTTCCCAATGTACTAGTACCCATAATTGGTGTTACTCCAGTGTATCCAAGAGCACCATTTGGAATTTCCTTTAAAGATTTATTGAAATAATACCATTGATTTTCTATTTTCTGATATCCAGTAAGCATAGCACCATTAGAATCCATATAATACCATTGATTATTTACATTCACCCACCCTGTTCTCATTATTCCAGTTGACGAGTCTAAATAATACCAAGTATTTCCAAGTAACAGCCAACCTTTTTTCGGACTTCCGTCTATAATATAATACCAATCTTCATTTTCCAGGTTCCAACCTGATTGAACATTTTTACATACTCCATCTGCTCCAAAATCATATTTTTGTCCATCAATTGTTCTTACTCCTGTAACCATAGATCCTGATTGTTCAAAATAATAGCGTACATTACCAAAAGATTTCCAACCCGTCTTCATTTTTCCGTCATTTTCAAGCCAATACCATGTATTGTTTAATAATAACCAGCCCGTTTTCATGACTCCTGAACCTTCAAAGTAATACCAGCTATCATTTATATTCTGCCACCCCGTTGCCATTTGTTCCTTATCATTAAAATAGTATGTAGCACCTCCTATTTGTTTAAATCCTTTTGCATATGTCCTGTCCGAATTGCAATAATACCAGATTCCATTTTGATATATCCAGCTGTCTACTACATATCCCGTATTGCAGAATTGATATCTTTTACTTTCTACACTACAATTACCGACATACATATTTCCAGACGCCCCAAAATAATACCAATATGGTCCAAAATCTTTCCAGCCCGTTGCCATCTTTCCATCTGATTCTAACCAGTACCATGTATTTCCTAACTGTAACCAGCCTGTTCTCATAGCTCCCATACTATCAAAATAATACCAGTTATTATCAACATACTTCCAACCTGTTACCATTCTTCCGTTGCTTTCAAAATAAAACTTGTTTTTTCCTATCTGATTCATACCTACTGCCATGGTCAAATCATCTTTCGTATAATACCACGCATTATCTTTTATATACCACCCCGTCAGTATTCCTCCACTGGTTCCAAAATCATAACTTTTTCCATCTATTGTTTTTTTACCAATACACATTGCTCCATTTTTTTCAAAATAATAACTATATGCTCCAACCCTTTTCCAGCCTGTCACCATCTTTCCATCATTTTCAAACCAATACCATGTGTTGTTCAACAATAACCAGCCTGTTTTCATTACTCCTGAGCTTTCAAAATAATACCAGCTATCATTTATATTCTGCCAGCCTGTTGCCATTTGCTCCTTGTCATTAAAATAGTATGTAGCACTTCCTATCTTTTTAAATCCTTTCACATATGTCCTGTCCGAATTGCAATAATACCAAATTCCATCTTGGTAAATCCAGCTATCAACCACATATCCTGTATCACAGAACTGATATCTTTTACCATCTATACTACAATTTCCAACATACATATTGCCAAATGGGCCTAAATAATACCAATATCGACCAAATGATTTCCACCCTGTTACCATCTTTCCGTCATTGTCCAACCAATACCAAGTGCTTCCTAACTGTAGCCAACCCGTTCTCATCGCTCCAGAACCATCAAAATAGTACCAAGTTTCCTCCATCTGCTTCCAACCTGTTACCATCCTTCCATCTGCTTCCAGATAAAATCTAACTCCATTAAGCGTAATCCAACCGTTTTCTCTGTAACCCGCAGCGTTAAAATGATACCACGCACCATTTATATAAGCCCATTGGTTTGCCGGATATGTTCCATCTGCATTTCTGAACCACCAACCTGTGGAATCTTGAATCCAAGTTCCTTTTGTCAGCCCAAAATAATTCACTATTCCCGCCGCATCCGCTTGTCCAAGTCTTTTTAAATTATTTTCATTTGACAAAAATGCCGCATCCGAAGAATTCGTAATAAATGCATGCTCAATTATAATTCCAGGAAATCCTGCATTTTTACTTCCTCTGATCACACCAAACTTATCAGCCAAACTCCCATCTGCATATGTATCACCTGTACCTGAATTTTCAATTTTCACACCTCGATTATATAACCCTAATGCAACCAATTGTTCTAATACTTTCGATGCAAGTTTATTTCCTTCTACGCCTATATCACTACGATAATTCGAGTTTGGATAATATACTTCTGCGCCATGAGCTCCAGATGCACCTGAATTCATGTGAATGCTAACATATACATTTGCACCAACACTCTTTGCATAGGCTACCCTTTTTGCATTATCATTTGTAGAAGATGTTCCCGGATTCGGACAAGCTTCGCTTTCTCTTGTCATATATACCGTTACACCACTATACTGTTGTAATTCTTCCTTGCAATAACGTGCTATTTTTAAAGTCAATACTTCTTCTCTTAACCCGTTAACTCCAATTGCTCCTGCATGCGTTGCATCATGTCCTGGATCCAACACTACAACAACATTTTTAGTCTTTGCGTCAGATGCCACTGCTCTACTCTTTGTTGAATCTGCCTGCTGAGCTGCAATTGCTTCTTCAATTGAATTTTCTGAAATTTGATTTCCTTCCTCATCAAACGAAACAACATCTTCTACTATTTCATTATCACTTGATGAATCCGGATTACTTATTTGTGCATCTGCATCTGTCTTCACCTCAGTATTAACACCATATTTAGCATCAATCCCAGCTTCTGAAAATTCGATTTTACGATTTTCTCCAGATACACTATAATCTAAAGAATCCAGTTGATATTCTCCTGTTTCAGCATTTTTCACATAAGATATATCAAACATCAGCGCCTCTTCATTGCTCTGTGTCATTTCAGCCTGATAGGTCTTACCATCAGATACTCTATGATAATTCAATGTTGCTGCCTCAACTGTAATCCCGTTTCCAACAGAAACCACAATCTGCTGCTCATCACCCTGTTCAATATATTTTTTATTAACAACAACATAATTCAATTTATCAGTTTGCTGTGTAATTTCAGTTTCTTGATTCTCTTCTACTGTATCATTGTTTATTTTTTCATCATACAAAGTAACATCTGGCACATTTTCAGTAGTCTCCATTTTTGGGAAATCAGCATTTTTTATCTCTATATTTGCATCTTCTGTCACTTCTTGCTGTCCCTCTGCAAAAACTGCCTGCGTTGGTGTCATAAGCAACATTGCAATTGCCAATGCTATACTAATTATCTTTTTCGCCTTCATGCTAGTTCCTTTCTTTAAGTTCATTATTTATTATACACTTTTTCAGGTATCCATGCTCCACTTCCATCTACATACCAATCTCCTATCCATGCATCTGCAGCCATTTCTCCATTTTCATTAAAATAATAACAATTTGTTCCTATCCAATACCAACAATTACTTATCATTGCTCCTGAGTCATTCATATAGTACCATATACCTTCACTATATTTCCAGCCTGTTATCATCCAGCCAGAACCATCGAAATAATACTGAGTGTTTCCTATTCTTTCCCAGCCATCTCGTGTATAGCTCCCGTCAGCATGACGATACCACCAACGTCCTGATTGATAAATCCACTCATTCTTTGGTTTTGTCATTCCAGGTATCCATGCCCCACTTCCACCTACATACCAATCTCCTATCCAAGTATTTGCAGCCATTCTCCCTGAATCTTTAAAATAATAGCAATAATTACCTACCCAATACCAAGAATCGCTTACCATTCTTCCACTGTTTTCACAATAATACCATGTATTACTTAAATATTGCCAGCCTGTTTTCATCGCTCCCGAGCCATCCATATAATACCAATTGCCACCTATATATTGCCAACCTGTTTTCATCACTCCTGAGCTATCCATATAATACCAATTGCCACCTATATATTGCCAGCCTGTTTTCATCGCTCCTGAGCCGTCCATATAGTACCAATTGTCACCTATATATTGCCAACCTGTCTGCATTGCTCCTAAGCCATCCATATAAAACCAATTGCCACCTACTAATTGCCAACCTGTCTGCATTGCTCCTGTAACATTCATAAAATACCACGTATTATTTATATATTGCCAACCTGTCTGCATCGGTCCAGACCAATGGAAATAATACCACATTCCATCTATATATTGCCAACCTGTTAACATTATTCCTGCAGAATTCATATAATACAATGATCCATTTATAGTTTGCCAACCTGTTTCTAATATTCCTTTTTCATTATAATAATGCCATGCATTATCAAAATATTTCCAACCTGTTATACTGCGTCCGTTTTCATCAAACCAATATGTTTCTCCATCTATTTCTTCTGTTCCTGATATTATTTTATTATATTTTGTGTCTATCCCTGATTTTGAAAACTCTGCAACTATTGCTGCTGAATCTGTCATCGTAGAATAAACTTTTGTCCCTGACAAGCATTGTTTCATTCGATCATTAAAAAAGCTCTGAGGTCCAGTAATAACAACAGTTTTAGGATTTAATGATGTTAAAAAATATGTTGTATTATTATAATCCACCCCGTGATGCACCATTTTCATCAAATCTATCTGTATCTTTTTCCCCAAATTAGGTTGCGATTCATCCTCAATATTTTCCTCTATTTGTCGCTCATCTGGTACAAACACATTATATTCTTCATAATTGGAAGACATATTATATTCAAAATCATAATTCTTTTTTTCAATTTTTTTTGCTTCCTTTTCTTTTAGACCTTCATCATTCCATAACTCTTCAACTAATTGATCTGCCACCTTTTTTGTATCTCCATTTTTCGGGTCTATATCCGATGTTAAAAGAGCGTTTTTCCCGTATGCATTTACTTTTACAACCAATGCATTATCATTTTCAGATTGTACAGGAATAATATCACCATTCGCATCTCTCTCTCGTTCATAATTCATAATACTTATATCCATTTGGCCCATTTGAAATCTTCGATACTGCGCATTTTCATCAAGATCTAAATCTGTAATTATTTTTACATTATTATCATTTGCCGCTTTTATTAAACAATCATACACATACTGATTATCCCAAAGATAATTTTCATTTGCCTGTGGATAATAATATGGATCCTGTGGATCTTTTCCATGAGAATCTAACATATAAGAATCATCATACCGGTCTATATATAATCTATCAACCGGAAAATGATTCATTATCTCATCCCCACTACCTATATGATCACTATGTGAATGTGTGGCAATATAAAAATCTAATTTTTTTACCCCCACAGTTCTTAAATAATGAATCACTTGCTGCTCATAACCTTCATTTATAGTAATTCCTTCTCTTAATGGATATTGTTCACTATTTGGATAGTCCCAGTCCTCTCCTGAATCTACCATCCCAAAATGCCCATCGCTCTCTAATAAAATAGCATCAGTAACTCCATTCAACGAAATAAAATGGATTTTAGTCCCTGTTTTTTCCTTCGCCTCCGTTCTTACTCCAAAACAAAATAACACTACAATGCAAAACATCATTATAAACATACTATACTTTATGCTTTTTTTCATTTCACATCCTCACTTTTCCAATTTATAGTTAAATATTAATACTCAATTATATACTATACCACATATACGCAATTTTACCAGCTTTTCACCAGTTTTTATTAATTGATTAATTTGGGGATTAATTTTTGGATTAATTTTTTCATTGACTTTTTTCTTTACAATATATATAATGTTGTTCATGGATTTAAAAGGAGGTTAGTACATGAACATTCAAGAATGTGATATTTTGAACAACATCATATGTTTTCCTTACATAAATCAGAGAAGACTTTCTGAAACATCTGGCCATTCTCTCGGAGTTGTTAATCGATCTATTAAAAATTTACTCCAGGAAGGGTATATAAATGATGAAATACAGCCAACCCAAAAGGCTTTGGATATAATGCACGCATCCGCACCTAAAAACGCAATTATTCTGGCAGCGGGTTTTGGAATGCGTATGGTTCCAATCAATACAGAAGTTCCCAAAGGACTCTTAGAAGTACATGGAGAGCCATTAATTGAACGTCTTATCAAACAACTCCATGAAGTGAATATTCACAATATCTATGTTGTTGTAGGTTTTATGAAAGAACAATACGAATACTTGATTGATGAATATAATGTAGAGTTAGTTGTAAATTCAGAATATGCCTCGAAGAACAATCTTCATTCTTTGAAACTGGCATCTGATTTTTTATCCAATTCATATATTGTTCCTTGTGATATTTGGTGCGATCAGAATCCATTTTCCAAGCATGAACTTTATTCCTGGTATATGGTCAGTGACTTAATTGACAACGACAGTTCAGTACGCATCAACCGCAAGATGGAATTGACAACCGTTTCCCCTTCTTCCGGTGGAAACTCCATGATCGGTATCAGTTATTTGCTCAAAGATGAAGCTTCCATTGTACAGAAACGACTACAAGAATTAGATAAAGATTCTCGCTATGATGGAAGTTTTTGGGAAGAGACCTTATACGACCACGATAAGATGATCGTTATGGCAAGGGAGGTACTCTCTTCTAATATTGTAGAAATCAATACTTTCGAGCAGTTGCGTGAATTGGACAGCAATTCTAATCACTTGCAATCTGATGTTTTGCAAATTGCTGCTGATGCGCTCCATACAGAGCCTGAACAGATTACAAACATTACCGTCCTGAAAAAAGGCATGACAAATCGTTCTTTCCTGTTTGAATGTGGTGGTTTTAAACACATTATGCGTATTCCAGGTGAAGGAACCGATCAACTGATTAACAGACGTGAAGAAGCACAGGTTTATCATGTTATCCAAGATAAGCATCTCTGTGATGACATTGAATATATTAATCCGGAAAATGGTTATAAGATTACAAAATTTTTAAACCACGCAAGAGTTTGTAATCCAAATGATCAAAATGATGTGCAAAAATGTATGAATCGGCTCCGTCAATTTCACGAAATGCATTTATCAGTTGACCATGATTTCGATATCTTTGGTCAAATTAATTTTTATGAAAATCTCTGGAATGGGAAACCTTCTATCTATAGAGATTATCAGAAAACAAAAGACAATGTATTGTCTCTAAAATCTTATATTGATGCACATATTGCCAAAAAAGTATTAACTCATATTGATGCAGTTCCTGACAACTTCCTGTTTGTCACAGATGACCAAGGTCAGGAAGATATCCGGCTTATTGATTGGGAATATGCTGGAATGCAAGATCCTCATGTTGATATCGCAATGTTTGCTATCTATTCGCTTTATAACAAAGAACAGATTGACGAATTAATCAGAATGTACTTTACTGAAGGCTGTAACAAAGAAACAAGAATTAAAATCTATTGTTACATCGCTGCTGGTGGACTTCTTTGGAGCAACTGGTGTGAATACAAACGCAACCTTGGTGTAGATTTTGGAGAATATTCTTTGCGCCAGTATCGATATGCTAAAGATTACTATAAAATTTTTATGGAGGAGACAAATGAAGGTAGATAATGCAATTATTATGGCAGCAGGAACATCAAGTCGTTTTGCACCGTTATCATTTGAAAGACCCAAAGCATTAATCGAAGTCCGGGGCGAAATTTTAATCGAACGACAGATCCGCCAACTTCGAGAAGCTGGAATTGAAGAGATTGTTATAATCACCGGATATATGGCAGAACAATTTGAATATCTGAAAGAAAAATATAAAGTAATTCTCATTCACAATCCGGATTATTTAATCCGTAACAATAATTCCAGTATTTATGCCGCCAGAAATTATTTAAAAAACAGCTATATCTGTTCCTCCGATAATTACTTTCTCGAAAATCCATTTGAAACTGAAGTTGACGCCAGCTACTATTCAGCAGTGTACATAAACGGAAGAACTGAAGAATGGTGCATCACCGAAAAGGACAATATAATACAAAATGTCGTTGTCGGTGGTAACAATTCCTGGATAATGCTTGGTCATGTATTTTGGTCACAAGAATTCAGTAAAAAGTTTTTATCAATCCTTGAAAATGAATATAACAATCCGGAAACCGCTGATAAACTGTGGGAATCCATTTATATTGAACACATTGCCGAACTTCAAATGAAGATTCGTAAATATCCATCGGATTTCATTTTTGAATTCGATACTTTGGATGAACTTCGAATTTTTGACCAGTCGTACACAGCAAACACCCGGTCAGAAATATTAAAAAAAATTGCTACTAATTTAAGTATCAACGAAGGGCAGATAAAAGAAATAAAAGCTTTTAAAGATAAAAATAACGCAGCAGCAGGTTTTACCTTTCATGCTGGACAGAACTATAAATATTATTATGCCACTCAGAAATTGGAGGAAATTTAAATGAACAAATTAAAAAGCAGTAGAATAGACTGGTTAATTACCTTAGCGCCATTTATTATAATCATGGCATTGGCAGGTGTACTCTTCGCCTTCCCAGACGCATCAAATGACATTATCAGCAAAGTCCGATATTTCTTCGGGAACACAATGGGAATCTATTATTTAATTATTGGTATAGGTGTATTAGTGATTTCCATTTTCCTATCCTTTTCCAAATATGGAAATGTAGTTCTTGGTGAGCCAAATGAAAAACCAAAGTATTCCTTTTTTGTGTGGGGAAGCATGATGTTTACATGTGGTCTGGCAGCAGATATCTTATTCTATTCATTTGCTGAATGGGTCATGTATGCAACAAATCCTCACCTTGAGGAACTTGGTTCAGTCACGGAATGGGCTGGTGTTTTCCCACTGTTTCACTGGAGCTTTATTCCATGGGCATTTTATCTTGTGCTTGCAGTTGTATTTGGATTTATGCTGCATGTTAAAAAAAGAAATCGACAGCGTTATTCCGAAGCTTGCCGCCCGATTATTGGAAAACAGGCCGATGGAATTCTCGGACGTATCATTGATTTATTTGCATTGTTTGCACTTTTAGCTGGTACAGCCACTACTTTCAGTGTAGCCACCCCACTTTTAGCTGCAATTATTGTAAAATTATTTGGCATTACGCTTAGTAGAACTGTTGTTACAATTATTATTCTTCTTATCACCTGTGTTGTATATACATATGCTGTATTGCATGGATTTAAGGGAATCAGCTTTTTAGCCAAACTCTGTATTTACCTTTTCTTTGGTCTTTTACTAATTGTTTTAGTTACTGGAGGACAGGGAAAATTTATTGTTGAGAATGGTTTCCAAAGTTTAGGAAAAATGTTTCAGAATTTTATTGGATTATGTACCTATACTGATCCGGAACGTACAAATAACTTTCCTCAAGACTGGACCATTTATTATTGGGCTTACTGGATGGTATGGTCTGTTGCTGCTCCGTTTTTTATTGGAAATATCTCACGCGGAAGAACAATTAAACAGACAATTCTTGGAGGATATGTTTTTGGTGTTGGTTCAACAATCGTAAGTTTTATTGTACTTGGAAATTACGGTCTCGGAATTCAGACAAGTGGAGCTACAGATTTTATTGCACAGTATGCTACAGATGGTGATCTCTATGGATTGATACTAAATATTATCGATACAATGCCAATTTCAAAAGTAATTCTTGTAATCACGGTTTTATGTATGATTGCATTTTATGCAACCTCATTTGATTCAATTGCTTATACAGCAGCTTGCTATAGCTACAAAGAACTTGGAGAAAATGAACATCCTCATAAACTAATTGAATTACTGTGGTGTGTATTATTAATAGTACTTCCAATTGCACTGGTCTTCTCTGAAAGTTCCATGAACAATATACAAAGCATCAGCATTATCTCAGCATTCCCAATCGGAATTATCATGATAATAATGATTGCAGGATTCTTTAAAGATATTAAAACATATGTAACTACAGGCAAATAATAACACCCCGATTATAAAAAGAGCCTTTCATAAAAAATATGAAAGACTCTTTTTCTTATAGGTTAAAATTAATAAATAACTACTTTTGTTCCTCTTGGAATATTATCATAAATCCATTTTGCATTATCAATTTGAAGTCGTACACATCCATGTGAAAGTGGAATACCCACTCTTCCATCCATCAAAGAACCATTATATTTACTGTAAAGTACACTGTGGAATAAATAATTTCCATAGAACTGTGTATACCAATAACATCTGGCTGATCCAGAATCAAAATAATATCCTTTCCCCTGTACTGTAAATGTTCCAGAAACAGTTGGAGTAGATGATTTTCCAGGCGCACAATCCCAATACATAATATTATTCCATGCACCAAATCTTCCTGCATATACAGCGACTTTACATGCTGCCCGATCAACTAAAATCAAATAGTTTGTATTGCTATTATAAGCTTGCGCCATTTGAGACATCTCCGCCTGCTTGTCTGTTAGCATACTACCATCAGTCTGTAATTGCCAACCATCAATTGACGTAGCTCTCGCCATGGCACCATAAACTCCACCATGTGAATCATTTTCATAGTAGAAATAATACCATTTATTTCCAATCCACTGCCAGCCAGTTCGCATTAATCCATCACTCGAAAAATAGTACCAATTACCATTAACATACGACCAATTAGTTACCATGGAACCGTCACTATTAAAGAGATAATAACCATTATCGAATTTCTTCCAACCCCCTGGTATCATTTTATTATTATCCTGTGGATCTAAATAGTACCAATTATTATTTACATATTTCCACCCCGAACAAATTTGGCCAGAATAATTATCATAATAATACCACTCTCCACTATTAGACATATACCAACCCGCGCGCATATCACCGTTAGGATTAAAACTATATTTTTCTCCTGCAATTACCTTATCTTGTCCCGATACCATTAATCCTGGATATTCTTCATTGTTTCCATCTAAATAATACCACAAATTCCCAAGATATAACCAACCTTTAATTGTTCCATATTCCCGTGCATAGTACCAACCTTCTGGTTCCAATATCCAGCCTGTCCGCATTGCTCCGCCATTCGCAAAATAATAGTCACAACCAGCTATTGTTTTTTTAGTATTATTCAACATTAAATATGGATGTTCGGTATTACTTCCGTCTAAATAATACCATGCTCCATTCACATATCTCCAGCCATTTGCAAGTGCTCCGCTTCCATCCGCATAGTACCAACCTTCCGGTTCCAATATCCAGCCTGTCTGCATCGCTCCACTTGCATCAAACACAAACATATTTCCATTAATTAATTGATGTGTACTTTTACTCATAACTCCCGGCTTGCTAATATTATCTCCATTAAAATAATACCACACATTTCCGATATAACGCCAACCTGATGCTCTTGTTCCATTCAAGTCGTAATAATACCAGTCCCCTTCTTTCAAAAACCAACCAGGAGTTAAATTTGAAGGAATTTCAACATTTTTTTCTTCTAAGCTTTGAACTTCATCATTCTGGTTTTGTTCCTTTAAGTTTGGGACTCCACTACTCTGATTTTGTCCCTCAACCTCTATTTTTTCTTCTGATTCTTTTTCTGATGATACTTCTTCTGATATCTTCACATCCGATTGATTATTTTCTACTGACTCTTCATTTTCAATCAGATTCGACTGTTCATAATCCACACTTTCAGATTTATCAATGTATTCTTCCGCAAATGCATAAATTACATTTGATGGTGCACTAAGCACAACAGACAAAACTATCAAAACAGCTATCTTCTTAAATACCCTCATCCTCTTCATATTTTCTCCTTTCAGCACAGTTTCTGCACAATTATTTAAATACAGTGTATCACATTTTTCTGATAACTGCGAGTTATTTATCTACTTGTTTTAAATACCTAAAAAATACTTTATATGTGCCAGTTCACGCATAATCTTTAATGTTTTATCTTTTGATCCGTCATCTACCAGAATGATTTCAAAATCAGCCTCATATTTCTGCTTCATCTTTTCTCTGATTTTACAGATTTCTGTATAAAAAATAGGCAAAGGCCCTTCTTCATCAAAGCACGGAACCACGATAGAAATTAGCTTACTCATTTCTCGCTCCTTCATCACTTTTCTTAAACACAAATAATCTCTGTCCCAGATAATTGAACACTACGAATGCTCCCATTCCTACCAACATGGACGAGTTGTCCTGTACGCTCTTGCTCTGACCATTTAAAATCCATGATACGACCGGTTTTGCTAGCCCATATGCCAGTAAATAACAGATTGTAATATTTACAACAAACATCAAAATTTGTTTTGCTGATTTTTCTTTGTTTTGGAATGTAAAATACTTGTTCAGAAAATAGCTTACAATACTTCCTATAACATAGTTTGATGCCGATGACACCCAGTAGCTGAAATGAAGTGCATTATAAGCCACGAACATTACTGTTGTACCAACGACTGTGTTTATAATCCCCACCAGTACGAACTTCCAAAAAGTCAGATCTAATAGCTGTTGTATTTTTTTCATGTTATACTCTTCTTTCTACTACATTTCTTTCATGAGTTTTCCAATTTCTTTGCTGAATATATCAGCCTGGTCCGTAAACATATGTCCATCATAATCCACGAAGCCGTTCAAAGACTTGTCAAAACCATCGATATTCATGTAATTGTAATTATAATACTTTACACCTCTCCCTTGCATAAATTTCGTAAAAAACGCATTTGCTTTTTCAAAATTGCTGCGATATGTTTCAATTGTCTCCTGAGGAACCGGTGCTGTCACAACAACGAGGCTTATATTCTTTTTCCTGCAAAATGACACCATTTTATCAAACTCGGTAATTGTTTTTTTACTTAATTCGTTTTCTTCCCATAAAACCAGATTCTTTTCATCTTTTGGAGTCTCATGTCTCTGAATTGCAATCTATCCTCTTTCTGTAAATTTTTGGACTTCAGTATCATAGAACTGATAATCGTAATTACGATAGCTGTCTGTAAGTTTCGACTGAAATCTAGATACTGCTCCATTTACCCCTTTTTTGTACAGATACCATGGAAATACTGTGACCCGGAAGTCCTCTCCCCAGAACTTGTCCAGATAATAATCTGCTTTTATTGTTGAAAATGGAAATTCATCATAAAAAGTTCTGCTGTCCGGTCCTAGATTTCCATCTGTACACCAATATCCAGGATCCATTTCATAAACAACTTTTTTGATCTTATTTACCCGGTATGCTTCTCGCACGATATTGTAACTGTCTACTACATTTTCCCCACCACGACACAGGTTCAGACTTTTGTCCCCTGTCATTGCATCGACTACGTTTGGATTGATACCTGCTTTTCCATGAGAGGTCCCCACAAAAATCGTGTCGTAATCATTCGTTTCCAGATTATGCATATCACTTCGGAAGCTGTCAGTTGGCTTAAGCGCCAGATCCAGCACCTGATTCACACACATGATTGTTCCAACGAACAGCATTCCGAACAAAACTCTTTTAAAATTGCGCATAGATAAATCCTCCTGCTGAACTTGATGGCAGACTGAACGCTGCTAATGTTAATACAAGAACCAGATACACCGCACATTTCAGCAACGAAGATTTGATTTTTATATTTTCAAAAACAACTCCTCGCTCCTGCATAAAGCTTACGACAAATAATACAATACAGCCAAGGACGAGAACGCAGATGGCAATACACATATACATTTTCGATGTCGGTCCTTCATGGATTCCGAATATCTGCATCGGCTCCCACACTGTCACAGCATTTTTCATCATAGTAAATGCCTGTGGAATTGTATCTGCCCGGTCAAAGAACCAGCTGATATTGACCAGTATGAATGTCCGGATAATCTGGAATATATGCCAGCCATTGGATTTATCATTAATTTTTAATTTCTTTTTCCAGTCACGATAGTTCTTTGCCATCAGACCACTGAATCCGATAATAATACCATTATATAGACCATACACGATGAACTTCCAAGCGGCACCATGCCAGATACCGACTACAAGGAATACCACAATATTTGCCACACAGATTGGTAATGCCCGTCCATATGTTTTTCCAAATGTTTTCTTCGCGAACTTGCCGAATTTTCCCATTCCTTTTGAAAGAGACAAAGGATAGAACAGATAATCTTTCATCCATGTTCCAAGTGTAATGTGCCAGCGATGCCAGAAGTCTGTAATAGATATTGAAAAGTATGGACGCTTAAAGTTTTCGTCCATTTCTATTCCAAACATACTAGCAATTCCAATTACAACATCCATTCCTCCGGAGAAATCTCCGTAAAGCTGGGCAGAATATGCCAGAACGCCAAGAATTGCCAGTCCATTGTAAGTCTGGTACTGGTCAAATATTGCGTCTACAAACACTGCTGCAGTGTCTGCAATGACCATCTTCTTAAAGAATCCCCATAAAACTCTCTGAACACCACGTTCTATTCTCATAAAGTCAAAACTATGTTCTTCATAAAACTGATGAGCCAGATTCGAATACCGTCCAATCGGTCCCTGAAGAATCTGCGGAAAGAATGATACAAAGAGTGCAAATTTAAATATATTTTTCTCTGGTTCATAACGTTTCCAATATACGTCCAGAATATAGCCTACTGACTGGAAAGTATAGAAGGAAATTCCAAGTGGAAGCAGGAATTTTACCATTCTAATATCTACATGAAACAAAGTGTTGATATTTGCGATTGCAAAATTCGTGTATTTCAACACTGCCAGCATGCCAAAATCCAGAAGCAATGCTAACACCATAATACTTTTCTTGTATAATTTTATCTTCTCTTTCTGCTTAGCAAACTTTTGTTCTGCTCCATAGATCATTCTTGCTGTCCCGTAAGTTACAACTGTTGTATACAACAAAAACACCAGATACTTCATACCTGATGATGCATAATATATATAACTGAATGCCAACAGCCAAACCCACTGATACCTTTTCGGTATCAAGTAGTATCCGATAACTGCAACTGCAACAAACGTTAAAAATTTCATTGATATAAGTGACATATTTTTATTCCTTTATATTATTCCTTTATCTTATTCCAAATACTTTTGTAATCCTGGATAAATATCCTTATGTTCTTCAATATAACATCTTTTAAACGCTGCAAATGCTGATTCTCGTCGAAGTAGTACTTTCAACTTACGCTGAACCATTTTAGAATCTGGATTTTCTTTTAACTGTTCCAAATTATCATACAGTAAATTCATCTGGCGCAATACTCCTTTAAAGCGCATATCGCTTTTATACTCTCGCATCCCGGTATTGTCAATTCCATATACTTCCTGCAATAACTCGATTGTTCGGTCAAGTGTTTTATCTTCCTTTTCTTCTTTCTTCTCTATTTCTACAGCATTCTCATTAATCCTGAAAGTGAGTAATTTTTCAGGATCAACCTTGCAGCAATCAATGATGCCTTCATCATATTTTTTCTGGTTCTTAACACTATTGCAATGACCACAAGATAAGAATAAATTATTCCAGTCAAATTTTCTTTCAGGATATTTTCCATTCTTATGCGGAAGCAAATGTTCCACTTGTGGATCTTGTAGATCATTGATTTCACATATATAACATTTCTTATGGAAATCTCTTAACAATTGATCCACTACATCTTTTTCTGTATAGCTGCCATTCTTCTTTTTGGCTTCTGTTTCCAGTGATTTCGGTGCTGGAAATGTCCGGTCGACTTTTATCATATATCCGTCCTTTGCGATAATTCTAACTTTATCTTCTGATACTCTGTAGTTATATTTAAATTAAGATAATCTGGTATCTCATCCAGATACATTTCCAATTGTGTGATTTCTTCTATATCATCATCAGTTAAATTATTTTTCACAGCTAATTCTTTGTATCGCTGAAATTTATCCACAAGTTCATCTGACAACCTGCTCGCACCAAAATATCCTTCTACAATTCCATCATACGGGATATTACTTAACCCCGTATCGGAATTTACTAAAGTCTTCTGCTCCAGATCATAAATCACTACATTCTCCAGACTGTTCAAGATAAATGGGGAATGTGTTGAAACTATGAACTGGACATTCGGAAACATTGTTGTCAGCAATTCCATAATTTTCTTTTGCAATTCAAGATGCAGATGTGTCTCTATCTCATCAATCAGCACAATTCCCGGAATATCATACTGAAATGTTCTGTTTGTCTGCTTTTCCATTCTAATCATCAAATCTACCACAATATCTAATATCGCAGCATATCCACTGGACAGGCTGTTAAAATCATAAGCCTCCTTTTCAGGTTCTTTGATGCTGAATTTAAAAGTCTCTTCATCGAATTCTAATTTTAATTGTTTATTTTCAAAGATTTTTTGGAGAAGTTTTTCAAAATTATCAAACCATCTCTGAATATCAGTAGCTTTCTCATACTTTCCATTTGTTGCTGATAAAGCCTGTGTCATTTTTAAATCAAGAAGGTATTTTACAAGGTTGTCTCTCGGATTTTCGTCAATAGAATACTGATCCTGAAGTTGCACTTTCTCCACATGCCGGGGAATATCTGTTCTGAATACACGGTCGGCTTTATAATATGCAAGTACCACTCTGCCTTCTTGAAAAAGCTGATGTGCATGTTCGCCTGAGCAATTTAATTCAATCTCTATGCCATGTTTTAATAAGGTTAATCTATCTTTTCTATCATACACACGTCCTTCAATTTCTCTTATTTCACTTTCTGTTCCACCATGTGTTTTACTGTAATCCAGATTTTCCTCATCCATTTTTAAATATTTTTTTTCGTGCTCTACATCATTATTTTTTAATACGGCATTTAAATAACTGGCAAGTGCATTTAAAACGGTTGTTTTTCCACTTCCATTTTTACCGGTAATAATCAAATTTTTCTTTTCTATTGCTGAAAGAGGTATCTCTGCATATGTCAAATTACGAACCTCTTCTAATATCACTTTGGTAATATATACATTTTCCATTCAGACACCTTAATCCCTTTGAACTAAAAACTTCTTTCAAACTCCCATGATTATACCACACACTGTATTTTCCCGCAATAAAACATATCCAGTGAATGTCTTTTCGTCTTTTAACAATCACTGGATATCTTGTCCCTCTGCCTTTATTTTGTTTCCACCTCTTACCTTATATGCATTTCGGCTGTGGTTTGATCGCGATGTTACGTCCTTTGTGATCTTTTTTCGGTTTCCAGTCTCTTCCCACCAGGTCGTCCAATGATACATCAAAATAATCTGCCAGTGCACATAATTTGTATATGTCCGGCAGTCTCTTGTCTGACTCGTATCTTGTGTATGTAGAACGGGCGACACCGATGGCATCTGCAATCTCTTCCTGTGTATACCCTCTTCCGATTCTTTTAATCTTAATGTTCAATCCTACTTGCATGCTGTCACCTGTTTTCTCTTTCGTCAATTTATGAACCAAATCCTCTGGCACTGTTTCAATTATAACATTTTGTCTCATAATACGGAACTATTCTTTTTCTAGTTTAAATGTTGCATACCTATTCGTTTTTGTTATAATAAGGTGAGATTTGTTGAAAAGGAGGGGTTTTTTTTGGTTCCTTTATCTGGTTCTGATGTCTCAGCACAGGATATTGAACATCTGCTTCGGACTCTTGGTGCTTCTCCGGTCTATGCCGGCTTTACGCCAGCCGTAACAGCGCTTCAATATGTTCTGGCGGACCAACAGCTGTTGACATCTCTTACTACCAGACTTTACCCGAAAGTTGCCGAATCCTGCGAAATTGCGCTTCCTTGCGTTGAACGGAATATCCGTACAATGATTGCAGTTATCTGGGAGAAGAACCAATTTTTATTCCAGATTGTTGTTGGATATCGCATGACCGCAAGACCATCTGTCGGAGACTTTTTAGCCAGCCTTTCCACTTTTCTGATGTATCATCCGGCCAAAGACTGGCCGGACTATCTGCGATAAAAAATGTTATCGCAAAACATAGAAAAGTACCATGTTAGGCATTTTCTCGTGTCAACATGGTACTTTTTGTCTTTCTCGTGTCCCCGTTTATTCTCTTATTCAGCCTGCAGTCTCTGTACCATAGCCCAAAGTGCCTGTGCTGAGTTAAAGTTTTCCGGAATAATGTCAGCAGGTGTTACTGATACATCGAACTCATCTTCCAGTTCTCCTACGATAGACAGGATTGCAAAAGAATCCAGAATTCCGTCATCAATCAATGTTGTACATGTCTCATAGTCAGCATCCGGCTGAATGTCCTCTAAAATCTCAATTAATTTTTCCATAGTTGTAATCTCCTTTTCTAATTTTTCATTTTTTCTATGCATTCCGTGTTAATCGGATAACTTTCTGTTGCTTTTCTAGCCTCTGTAAATCCATCTTTTTCAGACCAGAACAGAATCCTTGGCATGCGCCGGCTCAGGAACAGATAGATTCCTTCTGTTACAGAATAAGCGCCCACCCGTTCAAATACAAGAGCGTCACCGATCTTTGCTTGTTTCAGTGGCATCTGTTTCACCAGTACATCATTGACCGTACACAGAGAACCACAGATATTCCAAAGAACTTCTGATTGTTCATCAGATATATCCAACGGAGTGTCCGGAATGTGTTTATGATGCGGCATCTTCATAGCCATTGCCTGTCCATAGTAATTCAGATGGTTCAGTCCTCCATCTACGATACAGTAGTTCTGTCCATGATTGACTTTCCGATCTACAATGCGAGTCACATAATAGCCGCAGTATGCTGCAATATAGCGTCCCATTTCCAAAGTGATTTTCCCCTGGAATTTTAATGTTGCAAGCGTATCTGCAAATTGCTGCAGCAATGACTCATCATCTACCTCATCTTCATTTTCAAAATAAGGGATATAAAATCCCGGTCCATATTCCAGAACTTCAGCATCATAATCGTACGTTTCTTTCAGACGGGTAAGTACGTCATCCAGCCAATGCAGTTCTTTTTCAATCTTAGAAAACTTCTTTTTCTGAGTACCGGAATAGCACTGGATCCCTTCAATTCGCACGTGCGGGTAGTAGTCCTTTTTAGAAACAATGTCAAAAATTTCTTCTTCGTCTATGCCAAACTGATTTCCACTTGTCACACGAATCAGTGCATTGATCGTAATGTTTTCTTCTTTTGCACACATTTCCAAAAGTTCCAGATGTTTCCTGGATTCGATTGTATACACGCCTGCATTCCCGTAAGTATGCATAGCATGGGTAATGTCACATTTTTCCTTATTCACACCGGACAGTACAATTCTCTCCATTGGAATTCCTACTGTCTCACAAATGTGAAATTCTCCCGGGGAGCATACCTCGAATTTGTCTGCCGTGTCCTTTAATGGTCCAATCAGAAATGGATTGGCTTTCATTGCAAAACAGATTTCTGCCCGTTCGCCCAGTATCGTTTTCATCATCTGAACTCTGGATTTTAACATATCCAGATCAAAGATATACGCAGGAGTCTCTTCCTGTCTAAGATAAGCTTGTAAGATTTCCTGATTCATAATCTTCCTCCAGTTTCTTACGGTCGATTTTTCCATTTTTCGTAAGTGGAAATTCTTCTACTTTCACAAATACATTCGGAATCATGAATCCCGGAAGTCTTGTCCCGATTGCCCGAACGATCTGTTTCTTTTCCAGGTCTCCTTCATAGAATGCCAGAATTTTCCCCTTTGCCTCATCATACATACAAAGGCTCCGACCTAGTCCTTCCACTGTCTCCAGCGCAGTCTCAATCTCTCCAAGTTCAATGCGATGTCCCATATGCTTGATCTGGAAATCTTTTCGTGATGCGAAGTACAGATTTCCATCTTCGCCGTAATATGCCAGATCTCCTGTCCGGTAGATTGGCTCCAGATAAGATTGATTCAATGGATTTTGCACAAATGCTCTGTCCGTCTGTTCCGGGTTATTGTAATATCCAAGTGACAAAGCAGTACCGGATACACAGATTTCTCCTTTTTCTCCTGGTTTTGTCACTTCCCGGTCTTCTTCATCTAAGAGAAATACCTTTTCATTTGGAAATGGTTTTCCAATCGGAAGATTCTCTCCTGGTTCATACTCGCGGTCAATAATATGATACGTACAGTTACATGTAATTTCAGTCGGACCGTAAACATTCACATACATAGCTTCCGGCAGATATTTCTTCCAGATGTTCAGATGCTTCACTGGCATTACTTCTCCACTGAATATGACTTTACGGATCTTCTGTGGCACTTTGTAATCAAATCCTTTTAATGTGGATATGATACACAGTGCAGAGACTGCCCAGATCAGAGTCGTTACTTCCCGCTCGACCAGATAATCCAGAAGTTTTGTCGGAAATGAGAAAAACTTCTTTGGAATGATCTGCATAGTTGCTCCACATTTTAAAGTAGAGTAGATGTCTTTTACCGACACATCAAAATCGAATGGTGCCTGATTTCCAATAACATCATGTTCCGTAATGTTGAATAATCTCGTAAATTCTTCTATAAAGTCAATGACTGATCTGTGGCTTACAACTACACCTTTTGGTACACCAGTGGAACCGGAAGTGAAGATTGCGTAGAGCGGATCCACATCCCGGCTCTGTTTTCTTACATTATCAAGATATGTCGTATCTTCCTGTGTCTGAAGTGCCTCTTCCATCATAATGACTTTGCCGTCAAATTCCAGACGCTCTCTTGGTTTATCATAGGCCGGATCCGTCAACAGCACTTCTGCCTGTAATGTATCCAACACTGATCTTAGACGTTCTGTTGGAAGTTTCGGATCCAACAGAATATAAAAACAGCCTGCAGATACGATTCCCATAAATGCATAAATAGCTTTTACGCCTTTCTCCATAAGTACAGGAACCGGTTTTCCAGGAGTTACTTCCATCCCCAGTCTTGTTCCTACTGCTCTGGCACTTTTGATCAGTTCGTCGTATGTGCACGCTGTCTCCTCATCTGCAAAGGCAATCTTACCCGGAAATCTCCGGGCAGACTCCTCTGCATAGCATAAAATATTTCGAATCAATTTCTTACTCCCCTAATCCACTTTCTACAGCTTCTATCATTGCTTTTAATGCTTTTTCTTCTTCTTCCCCTTCACAGATCAGCAAAATCTCATCTCCGGATTTGATTCCGGCACCAAGGATACTTAATACACTCTTGGCGTTGGCAATAGAATTCTCATACTCAAATGTAATCCGGCACTCAAATTTGTTTGCGATATTGCTGAAAATTCCAGCCGGACGCAGATGCAGTCCTGTTGGATTTGTGATTTTAACTTTCTGACTTACCATAGCTCTGCTCCTTATTTTTCTTCCAATATAACATTTACAGATACCGTGCTCTCAAGCACACAGCCATCCGGAACGCCTACCGTTACCGGGACTGTGTAAGTTCCGGCCGTCTGGTAGTTCTTAAGATCAATGCTTACATTATCACTGATCTTATATTGATCCAGTATATCTCCCGGCCCGCGAATCTGAATCTCCAGTACATCTGCTGATTCATAGCTTAGTGACAATCCGCTTGCCAGGTTATTTATCTTGATGGCTCCCATAGAAATATCATAAGATTTTGTTCCATCTTTGTCAATTCCTACAGTCACAACTACAGATCCGGCATTTTCATCTGTCAGTGAAATATCGTCCGGAAGATAATCTGTGATATCCACAACTGTCTCTGTCTTAGAAGTCAGTCCGGACATATTAAGTGCCGATGCCGGAACTGAGATCTTCTTCAACTTTTTCAGTTCTTCCGCTCTGCCGGTCACATTTACATGATCCGGCTCATACTTGATATCGCTGACAGAATATCCGTCTGCTGCTGTAATCTGTGAAGTATCAAATTCAACCTTAACGCTCTTCGTCTCAAGCACCTGTACACTGACAGATACACCTTCCGTACCAAGGTTATTGGCAAGAAGTGACTGGTCGATCACATTATTATCACTATCGTATAATACAAGCTCTGATTTTATCACAACGTCTTCAGATAATCCGGATACACTGACAGATGCCTCGACTTTACTGATGGAATCAATGACAGACTTCGGTCCCCGGATAGATACCATCTCCGGCACTGCCTGAATCTCTCCAAGTGTATAGCCATCTCGGACGGTTCCTGTCGTCTTTGGAACAATCGGGAATTTCTTCGTCTCTTCATCTTCCAGTTTCACCTGGAGGTTACGTGGAGATACTTCTACACTTTCATAGCTGACTCCTGCAATTTCAACACTGATTGGAATCTGTGTCTGAAGCGTCAGCTCTTTCATGTCTGCAGTCGCTTTTATATTATCTGCTTTTATCTTATTAAGTACAGATCTCTTTGCCCGTACTGTCACAGAGACATTCTGCGTGCCATCCTCAATCTGATAAGTCTGATTGGTCGCCGCAAGCACCTCTGCATTCGTTACCGCTACCGGTATATTATTAAATGTCTGGGTTGTTACCGGGTCATCGATATTTACCACAATCAGCCACAGCATCACTGCCAGGAGGAAGGATAATATCTTAAGGCCCCAATTATTCATCAGTCCTTTTTTCATCTTTATTCCTTCCTTTCCATATATGTTGCAGGAAATTCTTATTCTCCGGCTTTCTGTTCTGTATATAAGTCAGCTTCTCGCGAAGTTCTTCCCTCGTTACTGCCCGGTCAAGCACACCTCCCTGTGCTACAGATACCTTGCCGTTCTCCTCAGACACAACGATGATCAGAGCATCACTGACCTCACTCATGCCTACCGCTGCTCTGTGCCTTGTTCCAAGCTCCTTGCTAAGCCCCATGTTATCAGACAATGGCAGATAACATGTTGCAGATACGATTCTGTCACCACGGATAATGATAGCCCCATCGTGAAGTGGTGTGTTGTGCTCGAATATATTCATCAGTACCTGCATGGATACGAGACAGTCCATCTTAATCCCTGTACTTTCATACTCCGTCAGATGTATTGCCTGTTCCACCACGATCAGTGCTCCTGTCTTCACGCGTCCCATGTTGTAAGCTGCATCGATAATACTGTCCATGGTATCTTCACTGAACCTGCTGCTTTCTTTGTTCGTCTCAAATGGTACGATTGAACTCAGGAACTGCTTCTCCCCAAGCTTTTCCAGAGCCCTTCGAAGTTCCGGCTGAAATACTACAACTGCCGCCGTAGCCAGTACCGTTACCGAATTCCTTGCCAGAAATAAAATTGTATGCATCTTAAAAACTGCTGCAAGCAATACAAAGATACCAAGTACAACAATTCCTCGCATCAGCATCCATGCTTTTGTATTGATCAGCCACATTGCAATATGATAGATCAGATATGTCAAAATCAGGATTTCAATAATATCTGTCAGATGCGCATCTGGAAAATATAGTTCCTGACTGACAGATCCTAATACATGCATAATATACTGTTTCACCCGGTCACCCCCCTTTTGCTATAATTATTTATCTTCCCATTTAAAATTCTTTTTTATCTCATATCAGGATCATTTTCAAAACTTCTTCTTAAAAGCTCCTGATCCACATCAGCGTCCATAACATTACGTCTTTTTGATGCCGGACGTTTTTTCTTTTTTTGTCCCTGCTCGCTTTGACGTGCCTTTTCCTGTGCCTGTTTTTTTGCTTTTTTTCTAACTTCCGCAGTATCCATGATCTCCGTTTCCTGTCGTTCATTGATCCGCTTCACCGTCTTCTCCGGTGTAGATACTACAATCTTCGGAACTGCTTTTACATAGTAATAGTATTCATCATCTTCGTACTGAAGATTCTCACTTCTTGAATAATCTACGGAGAAAAAGAACAGTTCCAGAATCACTCCGATAACCGCTGCTCCGATACTTCCAAAAATCAGTGAACCGTAAGATGCATGGACTCCCATAGCAACATCTCCGATTGCCACTACTACAATATTCACAACAGCTCCCGTTATAACTGCAATAGTCCATGCATGTGCGATTGCCTGTTTGCGAAGCGTATAAACAACCAGTGTACAGATAATAAATGCAACAAGGACGATCCACAGTTCTTTATTCTGGAAGACCTGTTTTGCATATTTCCCAATCTGTCCCATCATACCTTTCACAGAACCGCCCTGCATACCGGAGGCTGCTTTTTTCATATAAGCCATCATATAATATACAACCGTTCCACATCCCACTGCCACCATGGAAATCGGTGACATTAAAAGCGCACATGAGATTGGAACAACAACCGGAATCTTAAGTGCAAATGCCAGTGGTGTCAAAAGTACAACGATTGCCATCTTCGGTGTAAAACGAAGATAAAAAATATACATGATCAGGAAAATCAATGCTGTTACAACAAGTGCTGCGATGGATACTGAATACATATGTACAAGGATCAGTGCTGTTGCCAGAATCACTGTAATGATTGGTGGAAAGAAAGTTGCAATAATTGCAAGTGCCAGTACCACCACCGGCGATGCCAGTGTCTTCATAAATCCTACATTATTGTTGATCATGTAAAATGTCATGACCGCCAGAACAAATTGTATTGCTTTATCCGCCACAATTGAGTATCTGGAATACAAATCCTGCATTCTCTCCCGTATTACATATAAACTGTCCATTACTTTGTCTCCTTTTCATACATCTTCAACAATCTCGTCAGAATGTGATTATATCTCTTTACCCGCTGTCTCGCTTCCTGATGCTTTTTATTGTACAGGTGGCTTGCAATTCCAATATAAGACACAAGAACTACCACATATCCGACAACTGCCGCGAGAACCAACGTAATCAGTAATGCTGTTGACATCTTCTCCATCAGAGTATCAAGTCCTGCGATCATCGCAATTGCCCAGGCTGCTATATAGCCTATTGTCACCCACAGAACCGTATATAAAATGTGCACTCCGGCATAATCTTTTCGATAGTATTCACTGATTTTAAAATCCTCTTTTCCCTGCGTCTGATCATACAGAGCAAGCTGAGTCATTAGCTTGACTTTTCGCTCATCTAACATATATGCACCTCAAAATCCTTTTTTATCGATGAAACATCATTTTCAGTATAGCAAATCTCAGTACCCTTGTCCAATACTTATAGTCAAAAAGTAAACTTTTTGGAACCCCATAGTTTTCAATACTTTTGCCACTTGATCCACGGTATTCCCTGTTGTGTAAATATCATCGATAATAATGACACGTCGAAAATCTGTCGGAAGTCTGTCCGGATCTCCTCCCGGAGCAAATGCATGTTCCAGATTCTTTTTTCTCCCTATGGGATCCAGCTTTTTCTGATAACCAGTGTAATGAACCCGTTTTACCAGATTCGCAACGACCGGAATCCCAAGTATTTTCCCTATCTCTTCTGCCAGAAGCTCCGCCTGGTTGTAACCACGCTTCCTGCGCCTTTTTCTGTGCAGAGGCACCGGGACAAGTGCCTGCGGTCTCCATCTTCGAATTTCTTCTGCATATTTTATACAGATTTCCTGTGCAAAATACTTTGCAACATATCTCTGATTATGATATTTTAACTGGTAAATTGCCTGGTTCACCGGAGGTTTATGAAGCCACACCGACAACCCTCTTTCATAAATGTGTTCTGTGTTATAGCAGTCATGGCAAAATTCCCTCTCTTCACAGCGGATTGGTTTCCCACATTTCAGGCATCGCGGTTCATGGATTTCTAATTTTTCCACAGCTTTTCTGCACAAAGGGCATACTCCCCCACGATTTACCTTTCCACAAAAAGGGCAGATGGAAGGCCAGAAAATATCCAACACCTTTTCTGACCATATTTCTCCTTGTCTTTCTCTGCTTTTTTCGTACTTTCTATTATATTTTACATTCTTTTTTTGATTATATTTTTCTATGATCACTATGCAAGTTCTCGGATTCGCTCTGCCAGACTTGTATTTCGCCGCTGCTCGCTGGTATTCTGGATCATTTCCTGAAATACTGAATCACTGCCCACAAGTGTGACACATTTTCTTGCTCTTGTCACTGCTGTATAGATCAGATTCCGGTTGTAAAGCTGTCTTGGTCCTTGAAGAAGCGGGATCACAACCGCCGGATACTCACTTCCCTGAGCTTTATGTATCGTGATCGCATAAGCAAGCTCCAACTCATCAAGAATCGCATATGGATACTTCACCTGGCGCTGTTCGTCATACTCAACCGTAACCGTCTCCTCGTAAGTGTTGATATTCTTGATGATTCCCATGTCACCGTTGAACACGCCCAGTCCTTTGTCAATGGTCATCCCGTATCTCGTGCAGACTTCCCACTCTAACTGGTAGTTATTCTTAATCTGCATCACCTTGTCACCTTCGCGAAGCAAGCGGTCTCCCACTTCTTTTTCCTGCTTTTTGGGTGATGGCGGATTCAGATACTGCTGAAGGATTTTATTCAGCCTCTCCACGCCCAGATTTCCTTTTCGCATCGGTGTCAGCACCTGAATGTCATAAGGTGAGGCATCTACGAACTTTGGAAGTTTTTTCTGGATCAACGTAATTACAACACTGATGATCACATTTGGATCAGACCGTTTTAAAAAGAAAAAGTCCATACTTTTATTGTCCAATATGACTGGTTCTCCACGGTTAATTTTATGTGCATTTACGATAATATCACTCTCTTTTGCCTGCCGGAAGATTTTCTCCAGCTTTACAACCGGAAAACAATCCGATGCAATCATGTCTTTGAGCACTCTTCCAGGACCTACACTTGGAAGCTGATTTCCGTCTCCGACCATGATCAGTCTGGTCCCAGGCATAATTGCGTCAAGTAGTGCTTTCATAAGCGGCAGATCTACCATGGACATTTCATCAATGATGATCACATCTGACTCCAGCGGATTCTCTGCATTTCTTCCAAATCCATTTCCAAATCCGACATTATCTCTCTTATCATCATCTTCCGGATTGCCACTGACTTCCAACAGGCGATGAATGGTCTGAGCCTCACAGCCGGTTGCCTCTGTCATACGCTTCGCTGCACGTCCGGTCGGTGCTGCAAGAAGGATATCTGCTCCTTCCTCCTCAAAGAAATGGATCATTGCATTGATCGTCGTCGTTTTTCCGGTTCCCGGTCCTCCAGTCACGATCAGGATTCCGTGCCGCACTGCTTCCATTACAGCTTCTCTTTGTCTGTCATCCAGTGCCAGTTCTGCCTCTTCTTCTATCATATGGATGCGATGCTCCAAAACAGACGGTGTCACATCAAAATCTACATTCAGATCATGCAACATCTTTGCAACCGTGAGTTCCATATAATAATAATGGGCGGAATAAACACGAAGCCCTTCATCAGACTCTTTCAGAACAACTTTTTTCTCCATGGCAAGATCCATCACATACTTTTCAATGTGATGAACCTCTACATCAAGAAGCTGACTGGCACGATATAGCAGAACCTCCTGAAGAAGATAGACATGTCCTTCACTGACACTCTGAATCAATGTATAGAAAATACCACTTCGGATCCGGTAATCAGAATCTGTGTGTATCCCGACCTTCGACGCAATCTCATCGGCAGTCTTAAAGCCAACTCCCGGCACATGATCTGCCATCTGATATGGATTTTCTTCTATTACGCGATAAACGCTCTGACCATAATGCTGATAAATCCTTGCCGCCAGTGTCGTAGAAATGCCGTATTTTTGCAGATAGATCATGGCTTCCCTCATATCCTTTTTTTCTTCTACCTGAATGGCGATCTCTCTGGCTTTCCGCTCGCTGATCCCTTTTACCTCGGCAAGACGCTCCGGTTCTTCTTCAATAATGCGGAATGTATCACCACCGAACTTCTTCACGATCCGTCCTGCCAGCGACGGTCCGACACCTTTGATGGCTCCGGAACCAAGATAACGTTCAATCGACACCTTATCTTCCGGCTGACATACCTTCGAAGTCTCTACCTGAAGCTGGGTTCCATACACTTTGTGTACAATGTACTCTCCCGTCAATTCCAACAGTTCTCCCTCTTCAATGTAGTGAAACTTTCCTACACAGGTCAGGTCTCCGTCATCATTATTCAAATTAAATACTGTATACCCGTTGTCTTCATTCCGGTATACAATGTGCTCTACATATCCCTTAATCTCTTCCATCTATTGTCCCAAATCTGCCCGACAGGTATATCATATTCTTTACAGTTCCCGTCTTGCGCTCATAAGTTCCACATATTCTCCGGTTCCGATTGCTACGACCTGCGTAGGCTCCTCTGCAGTCATTGTATTGATTCCGGTTCTCTCCTCGATCATCTCTTCCAGCCCGCGAAGCTTTGCTCCACCTCCGGTCAGCATGATCCCGCGTTCCAGAATATCTGCGGAAAGCTCCGGCGGCGTACGCTCCAGAACGCTGATAATTGCTTCAATAATCTGGTTGGATGTTCCCTGAAGTGCCCGTTCTGTCTCTGCCGAAGTCACCGTAACTGTCTTTGGCAGTCCTGTAACCAGATTCCGTCCACTGACCTCCATCGCTTCATTTTCGATCAGAGGATACGTCGTTCCAATCTTAATCTTGATGTCTTCTGCGGTCCGGTCTCCGATCAGCAGATTGTGTTTTTTCTTCATATAACGTACAATTGCCTCGTCAAAATCGTCTCCGGCAACTTTCAGTGAGGTACTGACTACCGTACCTCCAAGAGAGATCACGGCCACATCGGTCGTACCTCCCCCGATATCTACGATCAGATTACCACATGCTTTGGAAATGTCGATGCCTGCTCCGATTGCTGCTGCCACAGGTTCCTCGATCAGATAGACATCTCTGGCTCCTGCCGCAAATGTCGCCTGCTGTACCGCATTTCTCTCAACTTCCGTCACACCGCTTGGCACACAGATACTGATACGTGGTTTCTGAAATGTTCTTCTTCCCAGTGCTTTCTGAACAAAATACTTGATCATCTTCTCTGTCACAGTATAATCGGAAATAACTCCCTGACGCAAAGGACGCACTGCGATAATATTGCCTGGCGTTCTTCCCAGCATCAGACGTGCCTCCTCGCCGATTGCCTTCACTTCATTGCTGTCTCTGTCAAATGCAACGACAGAAGGTTCTTTGAGTATGACTCCCTTTCCCTTCACATATACAAGAATACTGGCTGTTCCCAGATCTATTCCAATATCTACTGCCATGATATAACCTCTTTCTTTCTGCTATCCCTTTTATCCATATCATTATCTTTCGTTTTCTCAGGAAGTGCAACCCTTTTTTCCTTAAATATTTGTGAAGATACTTATTTTTCAAGCATCGGCTTGATATATTTTCCGGTGTATGATACCGGACTTTCAGCCACTTCTTCCGGCGTTCCCTTTGCAATAACGGTTCCGCCTTTGTCACCGCCTTCCGGTCCCATATCAATAATATAATCTGCTGTCTTGATCACATCCAGATTATGCTCAATAACTACGACTGTATTGCCGTCCGCTGATAATCTATGCAGAATCTCTGTCAGTTTATGCACATCTGCAAAATGTAATCCTGTCGTAGGTTCATCTAGTATATAGATGGTCTTTCCCGTACTTCTCCGACTCAGTTCTGTCGCCAGCTTGATCCGCTGCGCCTCTCCTCCGGAAAGCTGTGTGGAAGGCTGACCGAGACGGATATAGGAAAGTCCCACATCATATAAGGTCTGGATCTTCCTGCGGATAGACGGGATATTTTCAAAAAATCCCAGTGCTTCTTCTACTGTCATATTCAGCACATCATAAATATTTTTGTCCTTATACTTAACTTCCAGGGTTTCACGATTGTATCGTTTGCCTTTGCAGACCTCACAGGGCACATAAACGTCTGATAAAAAGTGCATCTCAATCTTGATGATTCCGTCTCCGCTGCAGGCTTCACATCTTCCGCCCTTTACATTAAAGCTGAAGCGTCCCTTTTTATACCCTCTTGCCTTGGCGTCTGCCGTAGACG
>OGXF01000324.1_pt1 | contig 47050 bp, 43 predicted proteins | sample 1576191 | NCBI WGS metagenome assembly OGXF01 (sample SAMEA3541545, study PRJEB24748) | human gut metagenome | biome: human gut; feature: human-associated habitat; material: faeces | place: China | collected 2012
GAGCGAGAACTGCGAGGAATTGATGAAGCAGTCAAATCAAGAACAAGTGAGGGCACGCAGAGTTCTTGTGGCAGGAAGGCCACACGGCTCACGCCACTCGCGAAGAAGCCGAAGAGGAAGCAGTGCGTATGCTGAACGTGTACAGCGAATTTGCCGAGAAATACATGGCAGTGCCCGTTGTCAAAGGTGTGAAGTCGGCCAACGAACGCTTTGCCGGCGCTCTCAACACCTATACCATTGAAGCGATGATGCAGGATGGCAAAGCTTTGCAGAGTGGTACTTCACACTTCTTGGGACAGAACTTCGCCAAAGCTTTCGACGTGCAGTTCGTAAACAAGGAAAACAAACTGGAATACGTATGGGCCACTTCTTGGGGAGTATCTACCCGCTTGATGGGTGCGCTTATCATGACACATTCCGATGACAACGGTCTGGTGCTTCCGCCGCACTTGGCTCCGATACAGGTGGTTATCGTACCTATCTACAAGAATGCCGAAATGCTTGCCAAGATTGACGAGAAGGTGGCGGGTATCGTAGCCAAACTGAAAGCGATGGGTATTTCTGTGAAGTACGACAATGCCGACAACAAACGTCCGGGCTTCAAGTTTGCCGATTACGAGGTGAAAGGTGTACCTGTCCGTCTGGTTATGGGTGGCCGCGACTTGGAGAACAATACAATGGAAGTGATGCGCCGCGATACGCTGGAGAAAGAAACCCGCTCTTGCGACGGTATCGAGGAATACGTAAAAGACCTGCTTGAGGAAATCCAGGCGAATATTTATAAGAAAGCATTGGATTATCGTAACAGCCGTATCACTACGGTGGACAGCTATGACGAGTTCAAGGAAAAGATTGAAGAAGGCGGCTTTATTTTGGCTCATTGGGACGGAACGACCGAAACCGAGGAGAAGATTAAGGAAGAGACCAAAGCCACTATCCGCTGTATTCCGTTCGATTCTTTCGTACCGGGCGACAAGGAGCCGGGCAAATGTATGGTTACGGGCAAGCCGTCTGCTTGCCGCGTGATATTTGCACGTTCCTATTAATAAGGATATTTTTCACTTTGCTGGATGAAGCTTTTTTCATAGTAATCTGTGATGAAGTTTCTTTCCTTTTCAGGAGTATTCGGCAGATGTTTTAAAAAATGGAGGTATGCTAAATTAAACACACGTTCGTGCAGTTCAATTTAGCATACCTCCATTTTTATGCACAAAGAAAGTGCATCACCAGTCAATCAGTTTTCTTGCAATGCTTAGTTTCCGGGGTATTTCGGTAGGTCGTCTTTGGAATAGAATGCGCCGGAACTGAGTTCATCGACCTGCAGTTTGATTTTCCCGCTTTCATAGTCGGCTATGAATCCTACCATTAATCCGCTGGGATAAGGCCAGGGCTGGCTGCCGAAATAAGTGATGTTTTTCACCTTCAGTCTCGTTTCTTCCATAACTTCCCGTTCTACGCATTGTTCCAACGTTTTGCTCGTTTCGAGAAAGCCGGCTACCAACCCGTGGAACGTGCTGCGGAAGTTGCGTGTATGCACCAGCAATATTTCTTTGCCTTTCCATATCAGCACGAATGATAGCCGTAGCAACGGGAGGATACATCTCATTGCCGCACTTTGGGCATTTTTCATGATAGGAGTCTGCTGTTCCATAGGAGTGCTGCATATGAGATAGAAACGACTATGGTCGTCTCAATAGAGTATCCTCTATGCTTTTCGTAAAACTGTATACCGAAACAGTTCCGAACCTTTTTTAATATTTCTACAAGGTTATTACAGCTATGCGCTATACTTTATCAGCGCATAGCCGCCTACTACCTGCATTGCCATTCCCGGCAGCCCGATACGGAAATCCTGTACGGCTTGGAAGAAGCTGCCCACCATAGCCCATTCGCCCAGAGTACCTGCTACCTGATAGAACAGTACAACGGCCAATAGGATAGGCAGAGAGATACGGTTGAAACGATGTGCTGCCCAGCCGGCTGCTGCTGCCAGTAATACGGACTTCAACAGAATGGCGGGAAGCACTGCCGGAAGAGGCATCCCGAACAGCAGTGAATTGATTATCGGAGAAAGGATCGCAGTCAGCAATCCTACCTTCCAGCCGAATTTGTATGCACCGATTAAGGTGAAGAAATAGATGGGCAACCATGTGATACCGCCTTGCGGTATAAGGTGGAAAAGCTGGGGCAGTGCCATATTGCCTGCAATGAACAATGCGGCCATTAAGTAAGTTCTTGCATTGCTGTAATCCAGCGAATAGAGTTTTACAGTTTTTGTTTCCATGTTCTTATTGTTTATAAAATAATCTTATTCATTTATCGGGTAAATTGTATTGGTCCGTCGGATAATCTTTATCGGCTTATCAAACAATCTGTTTTATACTTACAAAGTTATAACTATTATTTCAAACCAATACGGTCTTGACAACAGTAATGCCTGATTTTGTCAGAAATTGATATTCACTCCGCCCATAACGGTTGCCTTAGGCATCGGAAAGCCGTCGTTTATTTCGTAGCGTTGCGCCAGCAGGTTTTCCCCTCGTACAAAGACATCGGCATAGCGGCATACACGATAATTGGCACGCAGGTTCCAGAGAACAAAACTTTCTTTCTTCTCCTTGCCTTTGCTTACGTTGGTATAGAGGTCTTTTATATATTGCACCCCAGTTGACACTCCCCAGCGGCCTCGCGTAAAGTCAACGCCTGCATAGAGTTTATGTCCGGGAGCGGCAATCACCGGATTCTCCATGTGCAGCCAACTGTAATTGGCATTTACATGCCAGTGCGGGGTAATGCGGTAACCGATATTGGCTTCAATGCCCCGGTTTTCAATCTTGCCGGTATTTACGTTCTTGGGCTTGCCGTCCGTAGGAACGGTCATAATCATATTGTCACCGTCGATGTAGTAGAGGTTTATGCCGTAAGACAAAGCGCCGTCCAACACCCGTTGCGAGAAAGACAACTCGTAGCTCATCAGGCTTTCCGCCATTAAATCCGGATTCTGTGGCGGAAACATGTACATCTCACGGATGGTGGGGTTACGGAATCCCTTGCTCACCATTGCTTTCACTTCCATCTGTCGGGGCAAGTGGAACGAAAGGCCGCCCTGCGGAATCCATTCCGTGCCTACGTGCGAATGGTGGTCTACACGGATGCCCGCATCCAGAGAGAGCCATTCGCCGAGGTCTTGACGGAAGTCTACATATCCGGCAAATTCATCCATTTGCTTGTCTACACCCGGAACACGTTCGCCGGTAGACACCATTCGGTTCCATGATTCGCCGCCGAAGTGCTGATAGTCGAAACCTGCGGTCAGACGGTTACCGGCGAAAAGCGTTACGCTCTGATACCACGACACGCCCAGCATGCGGTCTTTGGAGTTGAAGTGGGATTCCTGCGGCGTACCGCCGGGATGATAGCCGTCATTGATTTTATGGCGTCCCCAGTTATAGAAGAAACTCAAGGCGCCGGAGCTCTTTTCATAATGGTTTTCGAGAGCGAGCGAAGTCATGCCGCGCGTGATGCGGGAGTCATTGTCTATGTACGGATTACTGGCCTCGCCCGGATTGGAGGCCTTGAACTGCGTGATGTTTACATCGCCCCACAGTTTCCAGGAATCGTTGAAGTCATATCCCAGCTTGGCATAGCCGCCGTATTGCTCAAACTCCATATTGTCGCGATGCCCGTCGGTACGGTTGTAAGAGCCGGTGACAACACTGCTGAAACTCCCTTTCCTGATGCGGTTGGAAACTTCCGTCTGCAATGTGTTGTAGGAGCTGTAGCCGATTTGCGCATGGGTCTTAACCCCGTCTTCCTGCATCTTGCGGGTTACGATATTGATAACGCCGCCCATAGCGTTAGAGCCATACAGCACCGAGGCAGGACCGCGAAGCACTTCCACCCGGTCGGTCAGCATGGTCTGGTAGGCATCGGCAATGGGATGTCCCATTAATCCCATATATTGGGGATGGCCGTCAATCAGCACCAGCAAACCAGCCGTAGGACTGCCGCCGATGCCGCGCAGGTTCATTCCGCCTGCCGCTCCCGTGGACACGCCGTATCCCATGATGCCACGGCTTGTAGCGAACAGTCCGGGCACTTGCTCTGTCAGTGCGGGCAGTACGGATGGTTGGAAACGTTGCTCTAACACCTTGCGGTTCACTACGGAGATGGTCATCGGCAGATGCCGTATATCCGTTTCGTTTCTTGTTCCGGTTACTACCACTTCATCTATAGTCAGGTTCCGGGCAATGCATGTGCTGTCCTTTGCAGCCTGCGCAAATCCCGTCATTGTCCAAAGGCCGGCTATCGAAAGGAGTAATATGTTTTTTTTCTTCATTCGTATCGCTTTCCTCATTATTTGCTCCGCCAAAGATAGGGCGTATTTTCTTTTTCCGTTTGTATTATAATCTCTCTTGTTTGAGATTTTCTACAAACCGGTCTATTTCCTGTAACTTTTGGGGTATATCGATGCTTTGAGGACAGTGCGGGTTGCATTGGTCGCATCCTGTACAATGGCTTGCTTGGCGGAGCTTCGGTACGCTGCGGTCATAACCGATGAGGAAGGCGCGGCGAGCTTCGCGATAGTTCTCATCCCGGCTGCTTTTGGGTATATTGCCTTCGTTGACGCAACGGTTGTAATGCAGCAGAATGGCGGGAATGTCCAGTCCGTAGGGACAAGGCATGCAATACTTGCAGTCGTTGCACGGGATGATAGGATAGGTAAGCATTACCTGCGCCGTATCTTCCAGCAGAGCCAGTTCTTCTTCCGTGCAAGGGTCGAGGGGGGAATAGGTGCGGAGATTGTCCTGCAGATGTTCCATATACGTCATGCCGCTCAGTACCGTCAGTACCTTGGGGAAGCTCCCGGCAAAGCGGAATGCCCAGGAAGCTACACTCTCTTGCGGACGATGCTGTTTCAGGCGTGCCACCAAGTGGTCGTTCAGTCTGGATAGCCGTCCTCCCAGCAGCGGTTCCATGATAATGGCGGGTATGTCGCGTTTAACGAGTTCGCCATACAGATATTCGGCATTGACATTATTGCCCGAAGCATGCCGCCAGTCGGCATAATTGAGTTGGATTTGCACGAAATCCCAGTGTATGCGGTCGTGCATGGCCAGTATTTCATCAAACACGTCCGTTGTTCCGTGAAACGAAAATCCCAGGTTCCGGATACGCCCGGCCTTGCGTTCTTCCATCAGAAAATCAATCATACCGTTGTCGATGTACCGTGCCCGGAATGTCTTGATACCGCCATTGCCGACGGAGTGCAACAGATAATAATCGATGTAGTCCACTTGCAGGTCCTCGAACGATTTCCGATACATGGCGATTGAATTCTCGCGGGTGTAATTGGAAAAGTTGGACAGTTTGGTGGCTATCAGGAACTTTTCACGCGGATGGCGTTTCAGTGCTATTCCCGTTGACTTCTCCGACCAACCCTGCACATACACGGGCGATGTGTCGAAATAGTTCACGCCGTGGGCGATGGCATAGTCAATCAGTTCGTTGACGGCTTCCTGGTCTATCTCATCTCCGTTTCCGTCAGCCCGCTTCCGGGTAGGCCAGCGCATGCAGCCGTAGCCCAATAAGGATACCCGGTCGCCCGTGGTGGGATTGGTACGGTACACCATCTTATCGGTAGGAATTTCACCCAAAGCGGCCGATTCGCTGTCCGAACGGTTGTTCTTGCCGGAGCAGCCATACAGTGCGGCTGCCGATGCAAACGTCCCTGCGCCGGCAAGCTTGAAGAAGTCCCGGCGGTTTATCTTGCTGTTATTCTTATTATTCTTCTCTTCCATAGTTACTCGTATTTATTCTTCTCGGTACTGTCTGTTGTCCAGAACGTATCGAAGATTTTCCTTTATCGTTTTGTCATCTGATTCTCACACCGTTCTGTGCATGATATGTCCTTCCACATAGATTGCGCTGAACGGGCGTGCCGGACACAGGTTCTCACATGCGCCGCAGCCGATGCAGCGTTCGGTATTGACAACGGGTATTTGGGGGGATTGCGGATTTCCGGAGTCCGAAGCCACCATTTGTATGGCGCCGACCGGGCAGTGGCGGGCGCAGTTGCCGCACTCCACCTTATCGGTGATGCAGATGCAATTCTCCTTTATCCATACGGCATGACCTATCTGGATGGCCGATTTGTCGGCTTTCGTTATCGGCCGGATAGCACCTGCCGGACAAACTTCCGAACACTTGGTACATTCGGGACGGCAGTAGCCGCGCTCGTAGGACATTTCCGGCTGCATCAGCCGTGTCAGGTCGGAAGAGGGGCGCAGCACCTGGTTGGGACACACCGCAACGCATAGCTGGCAAGCCGTACAGTGTTGTGCAAAGTTGCGTGCGCTCAACGACCCCGGAGGAGTAATGGCGGCGGCACGTGCGGGTATCTTCTTGTCTTCGATGGCGGCCAGTCCGCCGTCTACTTTCTTCTCTTGCGCCTTTAGAGCGGCGGTAGTGGCCAATACTGCCGTTGCCGAGAGAAATGCGCGCCGGGTATCATCTGCCGGTCCGGTAGAAGTTGTTGTACATTGAGTCTGATTCCGGGCGGATATTTTCGCAGCATCCGCTTTATGACGGCGGGTGTAGGTGATGGCTCCTTGTCTGCATTTATCCAGGCAGTCCATGCATGCCACGCAACGGCTGTAATCAATTTCGTGGGTTTTGGAGTTGATGCACGATGCCTTGCAGTTGCGTGCGCAAAGTCCGCAGCCGTTGCACTTCTCGGTATCTATGACCGGTTTGAAAAGAGAATACCCGGACAGGAAACCGAGCACCGTACCTACCGGACAAATCGTGTTGCAGTACGTACGTCCGCCTCGCCATGCCAATATGATGAGCACGACAAAAGTAAGGGCCGCAATGATGAAGGTAGGCAGGCTTTTCATCCATACCTCTGTTTCATAAAAAGCGTAGCTGTCCGCCCGTTCCGCCAGATATGCCAGCAGATTATTGCCCCACTGATAGACGGGAGCGAAGAGATTGGAAGCGATGCGCCCGTAAGAGCTATACGGTTCGAGCAGCGAAGCAACCGCATGAAAGTGCACGCCTGCAACGAGGGTCACGGCAAACACTGCCAACATTCCGTAACGCAGCCATTTCCTGGCGGGAGAATAGCGGAAACGGTTTTTCTTCCGCTTGCCTGCAAACCGGGAAATGACATCCTGAAATACGCCGAGCGGGCAGATAACGGAGCAATAGACGCGTCCGAACAGCAGGGTCAATGCAACAAGCAGCAGTATCACGCCTGCATTCAGTGCGAGCAGTGCGGGGAGGAACTGTATTTTCGCCATCCAGCCCATCCAGCCGTGCAGCGTTCCGGTGAAATCGAGGAACAGGAGCGTGACGAGCGCAAAGAATACAATTGCAAGTGTCAGTCTGATAGTACGTAACATAGTCATAATAGTTTTATCATTGCAAAAATAAGGAGTTTATAATTAGTTTGTGTATATGGATTACGTTTGTTTTTACCGATTTTACAGAAAAAAGCTTATTTCTTGTTCAATTCCTGTTTCTTTCAGAAAATCCCGGTCGTGTGAGACAGCAAGTACGGTACCTGGATAGTTACGTATCGTAGCTGTGATGATTTCAATACTTTCGATGTCCAGATTATTGGTGGGCTCGTCCAGAATAAACAAGTCGGGAGTGTTATCGGCAATCATCAGACAGCAGAAGGCAAGACGCATTTTCTCACCGCCGCTTAATTTGCTGCAAGGCTTGTTCCAGACGTCCTGCGGGAAAAGGTAACGGTTTAAGATGGTCTTTGTTTCATGCTCCGGCAGATGCCGCAGGTTGAAGGCTTCCGCTTGTTCCGAAACGGTATATTCATTTTGGATAAGGGAGTACTCCTGATCCAGATAAATATAGGTAAAGTCTGCACGCTCTATCGTTCCGCCGGTCGGTGTCAGTTCGCCGGTAATCAATTTCAGCAGGGTTGTTTTGCCGCTGCCGTTATCACCTTTAATGCAGAACCGGTTGCCGCTGCGTAGCTGAAAGCTGAGCGGAACCGTCCAAAGGTTTGTGTTGCTGTCCGGATAATGAAAGTTGATATTCTGTGCCGTGACGAGTATTTTTCCTATATGCAATGCTGAGGCATTGAAGTCGGTTTTCAGCTTGTTTGTTTGCGGCAGGGAGCCTTTCAGGTTTGTTATTTCCTGTTGAATCTTGTCCGTTTTTTCGGCATGGACATTGCTGAGTTTGCTACTGCTGTTTTCGGCATGATTCTTCAGACCGCCTAACAGAATACGTGGAATACCTTTCTTTATGGAAGCCTTTTCGCCTCGTGTGTTTTGTCTGGCTTTCCGTTCTTCCATTTCACGGGCGGTCTTGCGGGCGAGGCGCAAGGCCTTTTCTTTTTCTTCCAACTGCTGTTGCAGGGCATTGCGGTGCACTTCCTTCTGTTCTTTGTAGAAGTCGTAATTGCCGCCGTAGCAAGCCAGTCCGTTGCGGGAGAGTTCGCAAATGGCGTCCGGAACTGATGGCGATGAGCGACCGTATGGTCATTATGGCGGAAGGCCGTGTGGCAGGAGAGTTGGACAAGAGCGAAGCGCAGGAGATTCGGATTATGGAGCTGGCTACGAAGACGTTCCGAAACGCCCAGCGGCAGCCGGCGGTATGATTCTCGATCCCGAAAGAGAGCAACAATAAATGGCTGGCCGCTGCGCTGCGGCACAGCAGAAAGGTGCGTTTTGCGATGAGGCTGAAAGAACGAAGCGACCGGTCGGGATTGGGACTGAAATTGCTGCTGACGCCGGAAATCGGCATTCTGATTCCCATTTTAATCCTGTGCGTGGTCACAACCATTCTCAAACCCAATTTTCTGACCTGGCGATACATCTCCTCCATTTTGGTGGGCAGCGTCTTCATCGGCGCGGCGACCATGGGAGAATCCCTGGTGATTATGTCCGGCGAGATTGATTTGTCCGTTGGTATGAACGGCTGCCTGGCCGGCGTGATGTGCGGTCTGGCTGCCAGCAGCTGGGGACTGGGGCTGGTGCCCTGCGTTCTGATTTGTCTGCTCAGCGGTGCGTAACCTGGCATTTCATCTGATCCAGTCGTTCAAACCTGGCGAAGTTGATGCAGAAACCGCTCATCGGCTTGGACAGCAATTTGCAGATGAAGTGCTAAAAGGAAAATATGAATACGTGATCAGTACCCATATTGACAAAAATCATATCCATAACCACATCATCTTTAATGCAGCAAGTTTTGTTGATCATCACAAGTATGTTTCCAATAAGCGGAGCTACCATAAAATCTGCCGGATCAGTAATCGCATTTGCCATGAAAATGGACTTGCCACCAGTATGCCAACCGTAGAAAAAGGTAAAGGCTATAAAGAGAACATGGAATATCATCGTGGCACCAGTTGGAAAGCCAAACTACGTGTTGCAGTTGATAAAGCGATCTGGTCTTCCATCAACTATGACGAATTTCTACAGAAAATGCAACTGTCAGGATATGAAATCCGGCAGGGAAAAAATCTTTCTTTCCGTGCACCAGAACAGAAAAATTTCACTTATATGAAATCACTGGGAAATTATTATACGGAAGAAAATGTCCGTGCCCGTCTGGAGAAAAACCGTTATAAAACAAAAGCACCGAAACATCTGTCCAGAGAGGCACGCCTCTATATCAATATCTCCACGTATGTCACAACCGGCAACCGGGAAGGATTTGAGCGATGGGCAAAACTCAATAATCTGAAAGAAGCCGCCCGCACGTTCAACTATCTTTCCGAAAATAATCTGCTTAACTATGACGACTTCCAGCAGCACATTTCTGATGTGGAAAATTCTATCAAAGCAGCAGATCAGAAGTTTGAAGAAATCAGTGCAGAATTGGGTACACAGAAACTTATCCAAAAGCACTGCGATTCTTACCGACTCTGTCGTAAAGTAATTGAAAATTGCAAATCTGCCCAAAATCCCAAAGCATACCGCACCAAGCATCACGCGGAATACCAGCTCCATGATTCACTAAAAAAAGAGCTTCAAGATCTGGGCGTTACCAAAATCCCAACCTCTGAAAAAATCCAGAAGCGGATTGAAAGCCTTGAATCGGAACAGGCTACTGTTATCTGCGAAAAGCAAGAATTACAGAAAAAACAGAAAACACTTGGAATCATTCAACAGAATTTTTCCGCACTGCTCAATGTTCCGGTAATGCAAATTCCAGTATCCAAAGCAGAAAAAATTCTATAAAAAATAGAGGTGCCAATATGGTACCTCCATTTATTCCTCGACTCTTCCTAATATTTTTTCTGTAATAACATACACTTTTCCAAGCATTCCTTGACTTTTTTTCTAGAATAATTTTCATTATTGCTATACTCTATCAGATACCAGTATATATCAGAATCAACATTTAAATATTCCTTAAAAGCTACTATTGCTTCCTCATACTGCCTCTGTTCCATAGAACAATAACCATATTGTAGTATTGCAAATCTTTTTTGCTGCCAGTCATCAGCTACAAAAATACTTATCAGCATCACACACAGCACTACTCCAATTATAGCTTTTACTTTCAAAGATGTCCGAGTTATCTGTTCTGACTTATCTTTAAATTTCCATTTTATCATTTCTCTCTACTCCTCGTATAATCACATTTTCATAATATTTTTCCTAAGTTTTTATATTTTTCTATACAGATTTCTTCAACTTTGTAGATAGCGATATTCTACATATCAGGAAACTCTTTAATGTATAAATTCCTATCTTTTGTCTCACTTAGAGAATCCGATATAAAATGTATTGGAATCAAGAATTTCAACAGACTCCACTCTCTTCATCTCTAATTTTTGTTGCATTTACTGATTATTTTGTTATTTAATCATCGTACATACCAGTAACATCTTTTCTTTTTCGCATCCTCAAATTTAATTATGAATTTTCTTCATCGTTTTGTGCTGTTCCAAAAAGTTCATCGAACTTAGCTTCCAAAATTTCCTGCAAGGAACAGTCTTCTTCATCAAAATCATTATCAACATTCCTCTGTTTCTTTTCTTTTTCCTCATTATGACGTATAATATTCCTCATTGCTTCTGCAAATTCTTTATGTCTATCAGTCAATTTATTTTTCCTCCATATACTTATTAATTTTCCTCAGCCAGTTTAATCTGCGCTCTTCAACAATTATTAAACAAATGTATCTTTGCTCTCACGGATATCCCTGATGCAATAATCAGCTTTCTATTATTTTTTCCTGGTTTCTTGCATTGATCACCTGAATTATTCCATTGTTACCATGAGCTATGAAAACAAGTTCATCCATTGTATAATCGTCTCCCCGATATGCATATTCAATTTTTTGATACACTGGTGGCACAATTACATTGCCATCATAATCAACAACTCCCATCAGATTGTCCTCTGTCCAAACAAAAGCAAATTGACCATTATAAACACAGGAAATTCTCACAAAGGATTCATAATTTGCAATAATTCTTATTTCTTCTTCGTTTTGTTCAAACGGAAGTAATTCAAACAAAACTGCTTTTCCATCGACTATTGCACTTCCTAAACACGTTACGTTTGGCAAATCTCCAATCATTTCTGCACCAGAAAAAATGACCTCATCGTCACGATTAATAATTTCCCATGTACCATCCTCTTCTTGAACTCTGCAATATAATCCTTGCATTTCAAATGTTAGTGATCTATCTTGATAATCTTTGGTTATTCTTTTTCCTTCTTCATTAATGTAATAAATTTTTCCCGATGTTTCTTGAACTCTTGCTGTTCCATCTACAAATTCAGCTGCTTCTACAAAAACAGGATCCGTCAAAAGGTTTCCATCTTTCTTGAGGTATCCGTATTTCCCGTTATTGCCGATGTATCTTGCAGCATTCTCCCAGGAAAAATAGAATTCATCCGTATACAGATACTTGAACGGCCCTACATCAATACCCGTGGGGGCATGGTATATAGTGCCAAATTGGGTATACTCAAATCTATTTTCTTCAGATGTATTCTTCGCACAATCTGTTTCATATGCAATTTGTTCGTTCATCTGGTTAATCGCTGGAACAGCACCTGTGGCAATATGTAGTGTATATTTCCATGCCAAGCACGCAACTATAATCCCAAAGATCACCAAAGCAACACTTAATATCTGGTTATTTGTAAAACAATTCTTCATCTTCTTAATCATTCAACCACCTCCATACAATCAGGTCTATTATTCTCCATATATTTCTGAAGTATTTCACTTCTAACAGTGTCGTCCTCAACATCATGCCAAAGATCTGTATCAGCTGATTTTTCAACAATAAGTACACAAGTTTCATCCAAATCTATTGGTCTTAGTACCATTACATTATGCTCTTTATATTCTTCAGCAAAACAAATCACTGTAGCTTCTTCAGCACAAGTCAGCACAATCTTAAATACATTATCCTCATCCCAGTCCATAAGCTTAATCTCTGCCACTTCAAATATATCGGATACTCTTTTATCAGCATAAAAACTCTCATCAATACACTTTGATTCGATTACAGACCAGATTAACAATCCCAAAGCAATTGTGTCCATGTAAAATCCTATTCTACCAGCAAACGGAAGAGCGATTGGCATCGGAAGAACACCTATGCTATATGGAATCCCCCAAATCACCCTCATTGCTAACGTCCACCAGGCAGCTTTATACACGAGATAGTTTCTGTTAAAGACTACATTTTTACCTAAAAGTCGATATGACGCAATCAGAAACAAGAGCAATACTATAACAATAGCCACCCCAACTACCCAACCGCCATAATATAGTCCAGCAAGGAAGTAATTATTTCTATCAGCCAGAAAAGCTGTTACCGTACTATTAGAAATCAGTTCAGATGAATACCCAAATGCAGACGCTCCGGTAATGATTTGCTTTATATTATTCTGATAGACTCCCCAATCCTTGCCATATGAATACTGACCAAATGACATCCCCGTACGATAAAACACAGCTAATAAAACACACCAAAAGAATATATATAATCCTATCAGGGCAACTACATCGCCTATTTTATTGCATGTTGTGATATAACAACTCCATACATATTTTCTAACTGCAATAATTACAGTAATAATTTCAATAGCAGCCAACTCAATCAGCCATATGTTTGGTAACTTCATAAAAAGCAGATATGAGATCAGGGAAAGCATTAGTAGCTGCATAACACCTGATATTACTGCTTTCATGCTATAGCATTCTTCACGGATGCCTCTAAATATCGTCTGCGTCCACAATGGAAATACAATAAAGAGAATTGGATCAAACATATATTTTTTATTTATGTCAAGAAATCCTATCGTAATATAAGTAGAATCTGTAAACACAATAATATCTGTCCACATTTCAAATGCAAAAGCCATAAGACAAAGAAACGCTAAGATTCCCACCGCAAGCATGGATTTTCTCAATATGCACCATCTTTTGCCATCCCCAACAGGTATCTCTTCTATATAGTCCTCCAACTCATCGTCAAAAAGAATAGAAAACCAACTGCCATTTTCCTTTGGCTTAACCAAGGACCAGTAGAAGAAGGTTCCTAGCAGAGTTATAACTGCAAATATCAAAAAACTATATGCTCCAGTTTCTTCATCATAACTTGCCATATATGTGAATGTGCGAAGCCAGATAAACGTAAGCCAACATACTACAGATAACAGAACCGATATTTTGTATCCTTTTTTACTCTTAATCATGTGTCTATCCTTCGTCCTTTCTGAAATTGGTGACCGGACTATAGCCGGTCACCAGAAATCAATATTTGTGTTTAAGCGTTCTCAGTCTGAGCGTTTATCGGGGAAAATTCTACACGATAATGCATAGCCTCAACCTTGTTTCTGACCTTATGTAGCGAACCATGTGCAACATCGGTAAAGACTTTTGTTCCCCCTTGAGTTCCATCCAGTTAATTCACGTACTGCCTTGATGGCCTTAACTTTTTGCGGTTCGGAATTTGTCAACCGCACTTCATATCCTTTTTCAGATAAAACATGGTTAACAGCACCTCTCTTTCACGATGGTTCGTTTCTAGGAACACCATTATCTTAGCAATTCCTATTACATTGCTCATTTTCACATCAGAAAAATAAGTTAGCTATTCACTATCCACACAATCGGTAGATGCGATAATCCTCACTGCATTCAACACAAGCTCCCATATTGAGCAGCAGTCCAGCTACAATTGATCTATGACATATCCCTTCTTCATCATCAGGGCAAAAGCATGCAAGCCGTATGTTCTTATCTTCACTAACCGCCACAAGTGCTCTAAGTTGCTTCATAGCAGCTTCACTGGACTGGATATCATTCAGAAATTTCTGGACATAGCATCTTTTAAAAGATTGTTCGTTCCACTGACCGGAATGAACCATACTTCTATACTCTTTAAACAGGCTTTCTTTTGGCGCCAATTCCGGAACATGAAAGACATTATCAAAATCCTCAAACAGACTTCTCAACTCATCGACTGCAAAGCATATAACCCAAACTTCATCAAACTCTGCCGGATTGGTTTTAAAAATATTACCAATGGAAATCATACATATCCTCCTTTCAGGCTGCCTCTCGGAAAGATTCTTTTCTTTCCGGAAGGGCATACCAATTCTGTGTATTATCATCTGCCAAAGCGTAGATAGACACTAAAGAACGCTTCATATTCAGCAGGTCTTCCGTGAAGAGAATGGTGTCTTCCTGACTCCACATTCCATTTGCTCTTAAATACTCCGCAATCTTGATGTTGTGATCACGAGATTCACCGCAGATAATCATCTGAGGATATGAAGCATCCCCATGATAATTGGAATTGAGATATGTCTCATTGTGGATCAGATTATAGTAACGTTCGATCTTGCTCATCAGCTTCTCATAAGAATCCGGAGTATCACGAACCACTTCATAAGCCAGAACAGAGGTGTCATCAATCTTTACGGTTGCGGCGGTTCTGATCATACAACTGCTTCCTGCCTGCTCAAGATCTGTAGCACGCATGGTCTCCATGATACCGAAGTGCTGCATCTGCGTATTACTCATCAGAAGGTTGAGAATAATCTGATTACCAACCAGGATTCTCTTTACATCACAGGCAGTATCATCAGGCATCCCCTTCTCTCTTCTCTTTGAAAAAGACACGTAACGGTTGCCCATATGGAAGTTCACACCTCGTTCCAGCGCAAGCTGATATCCAAAATAGTCAAGCTCATAATACTTGAGTCCATGTTCTGCACCAGTTGACACCATCTCGTTCTCCTGGATCACACGGTACTTCATCAGTTTAAGAATGCACTTTCTCAGCTTAGGGCGATCTGTATCATAACCTCTCAAAGTAATATACTCAAAAATCTGGAGAGAATTGAGATACTTAGAACAAGCAACTTGCTCCACAATTGCATAATCAATGCTGTCAAGAAGCTCACGAAGTTCATCTACGCTTGTCATGCAGTACTGTACACGTGAATGTTCAATATGTTCAACATCTCTTGCCGCAAAAATCGGGGTCTCCGGCACTGTATACGCTGCCAGTTCTGCAGTCATTCTTTCATAGGTTTTAGGATCATTCCACTTTGTATAATTCATCATATCTTTTCCCCTTTCTTACAGGTCATTCTGAAGCATTGTAATCAGCTTATGTTCCAGGTTGTCCTGCTCCAGATTTGCACAATAGTATTCACAAAAGTACTCAACCGTCTCCATCTGCTCTGTAGTCAGATAGTTCTGCACAAGCAGCAATCTGTTAGGTACAATACCGTACTCACGGCCGATACGAGCTAGCTTATCATAGTCACGGAACTGCTTTCCGGACTTGATTTCGATCACGTATACAAGAGCATCTGTAACGTTTTCGATGATCAGATCAAATTCGTTCTTCAATTTTCCATCAACGGTTGCCACTTTCGTATTCGCATAGAGCTTGAACTGCTTACCATACTTCTTCTCCAGCTTAGTAAGCACGTCACCCACCACCTTGCGGATGGCGATCTCCATATACTGGCCATTGATAAACATCAGGGCCTTAGGGCTTAACACAAGCCGACCATGGATCATCTCGCAATCCTCACAATAGCGAACCTCAGCGATAACGCCATATAAATTCTGGCAAAGATCGATGATACCTGCCTTTCCTTCATTGGAAACACCTCTCAGGCTGAAGTGAAAATCTTCTCTTTTAGCGCCAAACAGAATACGCAGTTCGTTGAGAAAGCCTCTAATTTCAGCGTCCAGCTTGAGCATTCTAAGTGCGAGCCTCTCTACCGCAGGCGGAACAAGATCAGCCTGTTTGGAATACTCGATTTTGATGTTCTGACTGCTTTTTGTCAGTACGTTAGATACATTGGATACAACATTCATGTTTTCAGCAGATACCGGTCTTAATGCAGTTGCGTTGATCATACTTAAACCTCCCTGTATTCCAGAATCATCTGTCTGGTTTCCTTTTTCTTATGGTTGCGATTGTACACAGTCTTTAAACTCATATACGTTGTGGAACGGACCCAGATGTCACCCTTTTCTAAGGCCATCTTACGTTCTATTCCACGACTAGTTTTGAGCTGTGTAATCTTGGTTTTCTGAATTGGATTTCTCATCTTGGTTATCTTCCTCACTTTCTATGTAGATTTTAAAACAACTGCATTTTTCTCTCAGTTCCGTATCGGAAACAAAAGTTATCAAAAAAGAAAATCCAGAATACAGGTTTTTAACTCTGTACTCTGGATTGATTTCTATGCCCACGGCAGCATTCTCTGCTCGTCAATGCTATTTAACTGTTGTATCCTAAGCGCCGAACTCGGATGTGTATCATATAATACGGATAAAAAGGTCTGGCCTGATGCTCCTGTATCTGGTGCAAAGCGTTCCAGGAATCTTCTAAGATAGAATGCATACCCCATGTCTGCTGCAAAACGATCAGCCATAAATTCGCTTCTACGCCCAAGTGCAGAAATCACCAATCTGCTCACCTGGAGAACGATAGTCTTTGCTGCTTCCATTACAAACCGAATCAAGCCGGAAATCTTGCTTGTAATAAAGTAGGATGCAAACGAGAATCGAAACAAGCCCATCATACAGCAGATTACCATAATGATGTAAACACAGGCAATCAATGCAAACTGATAAAAAGCAAGGACAGCTATGATTCCAAGACAGTTTACGATAAGTACCATGTTTAGCACACTGTCCCCATTCGTAAGGTGACCAAGCTCATGAGCAATGATGGCTTCTACGGTCCTATTGTCCAGATTTAAGGCTCCTTCTGTCACGCCTATACTTCTAGCACCAAAACAGTAAGCATTCATTTCATCTCCTGGAATCAGGCACACCTTTATGTTATTAGGAAGGTTATGGCCCTCAGCTGCGACTTTCTCCCTAACTCTCTGATAACAATTATCCAGCTTCGCATGCTTAACTCCCAAAGATGGGTCGCATGGAATCACTCTGTATTTTACCCGGGCGATATGCTCACCAATTCCCAAAGCATAGATAATTGCCGCCAGAGCAATAAATACACCTCCGAAAGCGAAACACAGCAGGTCAATCACCAGCAATACTGCCGATATAATGTATCCTCTTCGCTTCATCTTAATCACCTCACATTCAAAATTTATCTCCTATGGTTACGGAAGAAAAACGGAGAATAGCCAGCTAATGAAACAATACAGTCACCCGGTAATGCAATCTTGTAAAAATCCGCATCTTGGATCACGCTACGTTCTCTTAACTCTGGTTTTCCACCGCCATAGCCTATTACTGACACCAGATTTTTTCCGTATCGGTTACTCAACAACTGTCTGCTCTTGTAGTCACTGGTAAAGAAACAAAAAACATTCGGGAAAAGCCCCAGCATACAGCTAGCTTCACTCTCTGAATAATTTTTTTCCAGTAACTGTACTGACTGAACCGCTGCAATCAACCTAAAGCCGTTGCTTCTGCCGTAGGCTAAGGCTGACTGAAGATATTGTAAATGGCCAAGAAGGCTAAATTCATCCAGGAAGAACCAGACCTTCTGATCATTTTCCTCAAGACTCTGTTTGATCATCTGGTCGAGGATCATATCAAAGAAAACGATACTTGACTCTGTGCTCTCTGCGTAATTGAAAAGCAGAAATACCTTCTTACCTTCTCTTAATGCTTGTCTCACAGAAAATGTTCCTGGCTTCACAAAAGCACCTCCCTGAAAGGTTTCCTTTAACACGGTTCGCAGCTCGCCGAGTACACCAAGAGCCTGCGCAGTGCCACCTTCTCCCAGGTAATCCGATAAGTGATGCAATCTAGGTACTTCTTTGATCAGGGTTAAAAGACCTTTTCTTGTTTTTCCATTCACTACTGCGTCTTTGAGTGTGATCGTATCAAAAAAACCGATAAGAGTACTGTTAGTAGGTTTCTTTCCCGTCTGCACCTCATAGTTCTCATACAAATACATTGTCAAGGACTTGAACATATCCTTTGGCGCATTGGTAAAAAAGGGCTGTACTGTGTTCTTATGTTTGGAGAACATGACATCACAAAGCTCAACCAGTGTCTTCTCCGGATCATTTGAAGCTTCCATCTCTGCAAAAATATTCCAGATACACTCTGGTTTGCACGCATTATATTCAAGAAGAAGATCTTCGTTCTCTGGATGATAGAATCCATCGATCATCTCTCTCTTTGTTGCGAAAATCACCAAAGCATCCTGTGCCCGCATGCTGCTAAAAATTTGTGGCATGATTGCATTGCGAAGTAAATAGGATTTACCACTTGATACCTGTCCAATCAACAGCGTCGGTTTCTCAAGAATAGAGTCATCAATCGTAAAGCCCGATGCTAACTGAATCACCGGAACTTTATTGTTTTTTTCCACATTAGGTCTTTCCTGTAAGATAATTTCACTATTTTGCATCTGTAACATATCGTACCCTCCCATTAATCCATCTTCATTATCATAAGTATTTTCTCAGCTATCTTCGCTGCTGTATCCGTGGCATATATTCTATGCCCATCCCATGACCCACGGCTGTCATTGCAATCCGTACAGTATTTAATGCCTATACCCGTCCAGTGAACAAGGTTCTTAGTATAGTCATCCAACAGGTAAGCAATCTTCTCTCTGCATAAAGGCATCTTGACGCTCCCATAGGGAATGAAATGACAACAGCACTCTGGCAACCATGGCAGCCAAAATCTTAGCCACTCTTTTTTCTCTTTGATCGCATATTCATTATCCAGCACTGAACTTAAAATATGTACATCCACATCCAACTCAAAGATAAGACGTACTGCATCAATCAGATTTAACTCTGGCTTTCTGGAAAGAAAGAACCCTTCAGAGGACACATCTCTATAAGATGCGTCCTCCCACCTTGCCAGGACTCCATCCATGTCAACATACAGAACTTTATTCTCCAAGCCCGTCATCATCTCCTCCACTACCTCCTTCGCCAGAGTTATCTTCTCCAGCACCTTCACTTGCTCCTTCTGATTCACCGGAAGATACTTCGGCACTTGCAGGCGCTTCACTTTCAGTGATTCCGGCATCCAAAAAGGACGTATCAAAATCAGTATGCTCCCATCCGCTACCAAGTCTGTCATCGACATCATCTTCTGCACCACATAAGTCATTAGCAATATCTATTTGTTCATCCGTCATGCCAGCATTCTGCGATGAATCAACCGTCTGATCCGCCTGATTGGCGGTATCATTCCAAGACTGCTGCATTTCATGACTAGCATTCTGAAAAGAAATATGCTGCTCATCAATGGCACCGGTAGTGTTATCCTGAACTCCTACATTGATCATTGTTGCATCCGGTCGTTCACCGACACTGTTAAAATTGGAAACATTCATAGAAACCGTGTTGTTCGGATTTGCTGCAAGATTGGCAACATTTCTCTCCACATTCGCTTGATCCTTCTGATTGACATTCGCAGCCTGCGCATCAAGATTTGTTGGGTCGTTTCGGCCACCAAAGCGATCAGCAATAAGGTGTCCGCCCTGATCTCCTGCCTGACGATCTGCGCCTCCCGCACTTCTCTGTGCACCAAGATCTCTTTCACTGGTAGAGCCATTTGCTATGATTCCTGAAGCACTCTTGCCAGTAGCATTATGTGAGTAAATGTATTCTCCAGGAGTTCCACTATAGTCCATACTCATTTTCTTTCCTCCTTATCTTCGTAAGTCAACATAACCCTCAAAGGTATCTGCCTGAACCAAACAGATTCCTTTCTGCATATCATGTATTTCCTCTTTACGATACTGAGCTTCCCATACTGGAACATGCTGCACGTAGTGGTCCACTCGATTAGTGTCCAGAAGCCGGTCCAGCACTCGGTTATTTGAAATCCTTCTGTCTCGATCGCAGGCATACGAATTTCGCACTACTGGAATCTGTCCAAATCTCTTCGACGAAATCTCCTCGCAACTTTCCATCCTTGAATGAGCTGTGTATATGTATCTTCGGAAATATTCATCTATCTGTTCACTCCAGTCAGCTGTATGTCCCGAGAAATAATCCTTCGCAAAGAAGTTAAAATTAATATCGGACGAGGAAACATTCAAAAGCCCAAGAAGCTCATTACCATATTTCTTGCATCCCTCCAACACCATCAGACTTACCTGCTTGCCGCTTCGTTTTGCTTCCAGAATGTCCCATCCAATCATCTCAAACAAAAGTTCTTTCATCTCTTCACTCATATCAGATTTGATGATGAAGCAAAGCCGATTCCCCTGCCCAAGCGTAGAAATAGATTTACTGCGATCCTTCTTCAAAGAAAAACTACGATCAAGGCGATTCAGAATCCTCTTCAAATGAATACGGCCACTAGAACAATCTGAATAATCTTCAAACCAATCTCTACATTCATCCTGTGTCATTTCGCCGTTAACAACTGCTGTATTCAGTGCTCTCTCAACAGCAGAGGCACGCAGGTACTTCTGTAGAAGTGCCTCATCGCTGGTATGATGGGCCTCCCCAATTTCACTTTCAAGTTCTGTCAGGAAATCAATATACGCCATCACATCATCAGCTTTTTCCTGATCAACACGGCACCTTTTCAGGATTTCCACCATTCTTTCCTTCATATCGACATCACTGCCTGAAAAAGCAGGGAAGTACCGATGTGCATAAGAGGGCAGATAACCTTTATTTCTTGAATCAGATTCAACAATCTGAGAAACAGCCGGAAGCATATCTTCGGAAGCAATTACCACCTGCACAAAATGCTGCTCAGCAGCCTTATACAGAAGGTTCTTAAAGACAATAGCCGTTACTGCTTCGTCATCTCCCGAGCACATCCAACCGCTGATGTCACGATTCATCAAACTCATGATTTCATTCATCCATTCTCATCCTTTCTAAAAACTATTATCTAACCGCACTATCAATATATCGAAACGCCAACATATCGTCCTTCGCATATCGGTAAAAACAGTTAACAATATTTCTAACATGTCATTTTTCTTATAAATTCCGGAGTACAATTACAGGAAAGTACCTCAGAACTACTTTCAAAAATTGATCGATCCAGAAGATGAACCATCCCCCAATGATATAGAGGATCTTTTCTGCAGATTGCATCAGTGACATCTATATAAAACCAACCACCGCAAAGAAATACCATATTCCATGCATGCCCTTCTCCATTCCGTGTTCCACGTATATACCTGCAGGGAATTCCTAACTCTTTAAAGATGGAACAGATTGCCAGAGATATGCCCATACAAACAGCCGTGTTATTTATGATTGCGCTATACGCGGTATATTCGAGTTTCGGAGAGTTTTCTATACGCCCATAGTGCCAGTTGTTTACACAATATCGGACAACCGCATATGCTTTTCTCCAATCCTCGATACCACTCAGCTTAGCCTGGCGAACTATCTCGTTGATCTTTTCTGTTATTTTTGCTTTTCGGTCTGTCCATTCCCTGTAGCTGCAGGAATATTGAAAATGAATGACCTGCGCCATATACCTGCATTCTTCCATTCGCTTTATTTCGGACGATAGTCCTGATACATAACAATTCAACAGCTGATGAGATTCCAGCAGGTTACTTTTCTTTCCCTGGATTTGCTCATGCAGGTGAGCCGGATACACAATAAGTAAATCTCTTCTGTGTAAGCTAGCCGCATAGATTGTCGCCTCTCGCAGTTCAGAAATCGATTCAATCCTCACTACCGACGAAGAAAGAGTATTTGTATATTCGACTTGAAGTATCAGTTTTGCCCACAAGCCATAATCTTCGACTTGAAGCTGAAGTGTTTTGATACATAAAATCAATCGAGGGTCTGCCTCACACACTTCGTGAAGAACAGATCCCCTTCTGATAACCTCTGGCATCACGTTAACAGAAACACTCTGGTCACGTTTCGTTGCCATATGTTCTGCTAACACAGATGCAGCCGCTCTGAGTGTGTTATAAACCATATCATGCCTCCCTATACAAGAAAGTAATCAAGCAGAGCAAACACCAGCATGAAGATCATGTTGGTGAAAAGAAGTTTGCGGATCTCCACCACATCGAACTTTCCGTTCTTGATAAATGCGTTAGCAACCACTGCAACAACAAATAAGATCAGGCTGATCAGTGCAAAAATATAGGAATAAGCTGCCAGAGCAATAAAACCACGTTCAAGAATCTTGTTAATCATTTTCTCTTCCTCCATGTGTGAAAACATTTGTCATTTGGCCTGCAATTGCTTCCAATCTATCGGTTAGCCTTTCAAAATTGTGGAAAGCAAAATGCACATCTGTATTTAACTGTGCATGCAACTGAGGCATGCTCAGCTCTGTCCGTATTGAAGGATGTTCTTTCAGCCCGAAGGCTGTCACCAGAATCAATACAGCCAGTATCGTAGCAATTCTTGCTGTTTTAGCCGTCTTCCTTGTCCAGCGAATCAGATATCTTAGCAGGAGATTAATCGGCTGATATCTTGATGTGTTCTCTTTGACGATATATCTTTCCTCGTCAAAATCTCCTGCATAACATTTTTCACGGAACTTCTCGTCATAGCAGCTCTCGCAAACAAACAGCATACTGTCAACATTGCCATTCTGGTATTGAATGTAATAACCTTTCTGTGTAAAACACCCACATCCCGGTTGCTTGCATTCCTTCATTGTGTTTAGTGCTACCCTCTTGGCAATGTATCTGCTCATGTAAGAATCACTCCAATCTCGTCAACCTGACTATGTTTATCTTTAACTGCAATCTGAATCTCGCTGTTACCTCCAACGATCATATAAATGATATCCATAAGCATATCATCCAGAGTCTTGTTGTCCAGAAGATTAAAATCCGGAGATCCACTTGGACTTGTTCTATAAAGGCCTACAATAGCAATTCCTTCTGCTCTGGAAATCTTTCTCAGATTCATAACACCATCCTTAGTAAAAAAATTGGCGGTTCCTTTGCCTGCCTGAACGCTATCAATCATTTTTTCCACTACAATCTTATAGCCAGCATCAGCAACCTCCTTTTTCCCCATAAGATAACCAGCATGAAATCCTGGTTTTCTGCCTTCCGGAGCGATCTGTTCAATAGCATTCGTGCTCAGTTCAACTACCTTTGCCGCGAGTGGATAGTCTCTATTGCCGCTTGTTTCATAACACTCCTCACAGACAAATCTGGCCATATTGCTATCACGGAGCATATAACCATTCTGTGAAAAACAGTGACAGAAAGTGCATTCCTGATGCTCCGGTAAACGTGTAATCATCGCGATTTTTCTACTCATCTCTTATTCCTTCCTTTCAGTAAACTCTTATCTGCTGTTTACAAAATGATTATATGAAAATACGATTTCTTCCTCATTTGCATATCGGAAGAAAAGGTTATGCTATTTCATGGTTTCTGCATTTATTCGTTTCCAATCCCATCTGTATTTGCATCTGCATCAGACATAGCTCCTGCATCTGTATCGTGTGTGCCAATAGCGTCCTGCTCAGCATCTAAAAAGGATTCGTCGAAATCACTCATGTTCTCCATTTGCTCTACTCCTTTCTCCATCTGCATGTTTTCCTGTTGAACAACAATTTCCTTCGTTTCTGAAGTCTCCTCCGTTTGTTCAATTACCGTCGGGAATTTTGCATCTCGATTGATTACTGCACCATTTTGGTAACCACCATCTGTCACAACCTGAATTGCCCCACCATCACGTGGTTGTTGCTCTGGATCCATCATGGAAAACTTGCTCTGTGGAGCAATTTCTCCTATTATCAAATCCTGATCTCTTCCAAGCTCTACAGTAGTCTCAAACTCTGCTGTATTTGTATGAGGCAATGCCCCATTGTTGATTCTGTCAGCAGGGGTGTTTCCTAATGATTCTTTTGATACAAACACTCCGGAACTTCTCTCTATGCCATGTGTTGTAACAAAACGTTCTCCTGCATGAGCATGACGAACTTCCATTCTGCTATTGGATGAAAAAGAATTCTTAAGATCGCTACGAGCCTCCTGACTAATTCCTCTGGAATCCATCAGCTTATTGAAACCAGCATTATTCAGCTTTGCGCTTTGATCAGTCAGCCCTGACTGCTGATAGCGACTGGCTGCAGTATTGTTATGAAATTGCTCAACATTCTGTCGAATATACTCGCCCCTATCCATATGATATGTCCCTCCATAATCAGGCAGGGGAGAGGTACCTCCTTTCTGCCCTCTCCCCCTGCATTATTCATCTCTTCTTTTTACTACGCCTCCTTATCCGTAAAGCACAGTTTCACAAGGTAGTCGTGTTCATCTCCCTCAACGAGGTAGATATGTTCCTTCGGAAGCTGCCAGAGAACAGGATCCACACCGCAACCTTCCGGCACTTCGATCTTGGCATATGCGTCGGTACTTCTGTAGGCTACAGGGATATTCAGGCTCCACTCCAGATCAAGTCTGTATGAAGGAATATCTTCCTGGAAAACTGCATTCATCTTTTCCCAGAGTTCATGCTTCGGATGTGTTCTATCGAATTCAATGCAATGAATTGCTTCAGCCTCTGCCAATGCATCGAACAGCTCACTCTTGATTTCAGCCGGAAACTTTCCATATTTAAAGGTCCTGAGTGCTGCTTTGTCGCGAACAAATCCGTTTCCAACCGAATTCAGGATATATTTCCATGCGGTCTTTACATCTTCACTGTTTCCAAGCAGATATTTCAATGCAAGGTCCATGGTCATACCAGCAATCTGAGCCGAAAATCCCATAACCTGTGCCTGCGTTTCATCAGGAATATCACTACAACTTCTTCGTTCTTCCAGAGTCTGACGGTAGCCATTTCCCCAAACATACTCAAGATCCACAACCGAGTCAGCAGGGAAGCTTACTACATTACCCGTAAACTGATCACCGATGTTTCCTGTTCCACAGGTAATATGCGGAATATGATACAGCTTACAACCTCGATCAATATACTGACGAACTGCAGCACTATCTACAGGTGAAAGCACCAGATCGAACTGTTTGAAGAATCCCCAACCTAAGTCACAGATATTAGCATTAATTCCAGTCACGTTAATTGAGAAGCAACTTCTTTCAGCAGCGGCTTTGGCAAGTTCCAGTGCTTTAGGGCGTCTCAGTGAAGTCTCAGTGACCATACTGGATCTAGGCAAGTTCCAATACTCGTAGGCATCCATATCCACGATCGTAATATCGCTTACTCCACTGTTAATTGCATACTCGACAAGAAGATTACCAATAGTACCAGCACCAACAATCAGAACCTTCTTCCCTGCCAGTTCCTGAATCGAATGCAGAAATCTTTTATCAAGCTCAGCCTTCTGAGTATCGGTATAATTACGAGTCGTATGAAATGCAGACTTTTTTACCTTCTTACCCCCAGCAAAGAATTCTTCGTCATCCTGAGTCACACACTTTGCAAACATATGCTCACAGGCAGCTGCATCAGCAACGGACATATCACACTCATGAAACTTAAAGTTCATATCCTTAAAGATTGCTTCCCAGGTTCCATAGCGAGGAGAAACTACCATATAGACACTGTTGTCTCTGGACTGGCGCATCATCTCATGGTCAACTCCGGACCAAAATGCCTGATACTGGGCATGGGAATGGATGTTTCCGATGATATGCATATCCGGGCAGTTCTTTTTAACATACTTCACTGCATTCATCAGATAATCGGTTGTAAACTCGAATGTACTCGATGTACCAATTCGTTCCTCTTCATACAGGTCGCAAACATGTGCGGTATATTTACCGGTAACGGCATCCTGAGAAATATTACCAAGAAGAATTCCGCCACATTCGTGCATAGGATCTCGGTAGATCATACCGTTAATCTTGCCAACTGCTACTTTATCAATAATGACGGCTGCTTTCTGACCTGACATCGCACTCTGATTCATTTCTCTCTTCATTCAAAACCCTCCCTTAGGCTGCATTCATAAGCATCGTAATCTTACTGCACCAGCGTTTATTGACATAGCTCTCAAGCTTTCTGCGATCAGAAATAATCGGCTTGCACTTTAAAGCTCCGATTACTTTCTTCTGCTGTGCCTGTGCGTTCTTAAGAGCCTCCAGCTTTACTCCCATAATTCCGGACGCACAAAGTCCAACTGTAACAGAATCCTTTGTGACATTCTGCAGAGAAAGAGTTTCGATGATATTTGCAATGAAATCCACCGGTCTTTCTCTCTTACTATTGTCCCAGCAAGGATGACCGTCATTGTATACATGCGGATGTGCAAACTGATTTCCCATGCTCTCTTGGTAATATCTGCACTGTGCCTGCTGGATCGGTGTGTAGTGTACATTACCCTTTCTCACAAAGAAAGTAGATCTCGGGAACTGTACATACACCTTGCCGGTACGACTGGAGTTTCTCAGCGGATATCCATTGAACTCCATAATGATCGAATTGCCGTCGGGGCTGTAATAGGTATTGGAAGTAAGACCTGAACCAAGGCAATCTGTCACGATGCTTGCTGCGATCTTAGTAAGGTCCATTGTATAATCTCTCATCATATTCTCGTCCTCCTCTTCTTAAGCTACGATACTGGATACACAAACTACAAATGCAGGAATCTGACCCTCACTCTCGATGTGTGCCATCTCCTCTTTGATTGCCGGCTGATTACATAAAGGTGTCTTCCAATCAGCTTTGATGGAATCCTGATCAATACCGAGAAGTTCAAAGGTAGACTTGGTTTCATCGATATGTCCGTCCATTAGTTGGTCGATCGCCGTCTGATTGGAGAAGATCTGCGTCGCTGCAGTTGCATCCTCTTCATAGAACTTACGAATGATGCCCATAGGACTATCTGCTGTGTCGATATCACGGTTAATGGTTACGCCTGTTACGGTTTCAAGTGTTGCTTTCATTGAGTTTCCTCCTCTTTCTTCTTATCTGTTGTTGTCTCTCGACTGTTTACATACTCTTTATATCAGCTTCCGACAGCGCCCTCCTTACGCCATCGGAAGAAATGGTTGTCATCTTTGTTTCCGGAATACTGGTTACTTGGCAGCTACGATACTGGATACACTTACCACGAAGGTAGGTACCTGTCCCTCGCTCTCGATATGGGCCATCTCTTCCTTGATCGCTGGCTGATTACACAACGCTGTCTTCCAATCTGCCTTGATCGAATCACCCTCGATACTGAGCAGCTCAAATGCTGACTTAGCTTCATCGATATGCCCATCCATAAGCTGATCAATCGCCTTCTGGTTGGAAAAGATCTGCGTTGCCGCAGTTGCATCCTCTTCATAGAACTTACGAATGATGCCCATAGGACTATCTGCTGTGTCGATATCACGGTTAATGGTTACGCCTGTTACGGTTTCAAGTGTTGCTTTCATTGAGTTTCCTCCTCTTTCTTCTTATCTGTTGTTGTCTCTCGACTGCTTACATGTCTGTTATATCAAATCTCGAAAATCTGCTCAGTTCGCTATCGGAAATAAAAGTTTTCAAAATAATCTTTCCTTATTGCTTCTATCCTTTTCATCTCACACCACCTTATCTCCCTTATCGCCTGGATAGTATTTCATGCCGTCTTGTTTCACCCCACTGTTGTCATAAGCATCGATGCTGTCCATTGTTCCGGAAACCTTGCCAGAGTTGCCACAGTAGGCACAGGTAAAGTGTCCCTTTCCGTCGTAACAGGTAATACGTCTGCACTTACCGCATCGAACGATGTCTTTGTTTCCACAGACCGGGCAGTGATATGTTCGTCCAACGTGAAGTCCATTTGTCAGATCAATCTTCTTAAATCCCGCTTTTGTATCACCTCCTGAATTAACGGTCAAATCCCCCGAATAACTTCGTTCTCCTCGAAGCATAGTCAGTTTTCCGCTTTCTTGTCCCAAAATAATGTCGTAGGCCTCCTTAGTAACACTACATCTTGCTGGAATTCTCTCCGTGCCCTTAATCTCTTCACTCTTTTTCAAATACTTTGTGAACAATCCCATGCTCGTACCTCCTTCGTTTTGTCTGAAATCATAATATCAACATTCTGAAGCCCACTCATTTCTGCATCGGAAATATAAATTATCGATTACTTATTTTTCACCTCTTCTGCCATCAAGTTCCTGAAGCCAATTTTCATAATCTCTTGTGATTTTCTGATACATTGGATCTTTACAAATCTCATATCTTCTTGTCACAATTCCTTTCTGTCCGCGCCTGAATACAACTTCTGTTCCTACCGGCATAGCCAAGATATCTTCAAGCGGAACATTAAGCTTTAAACTAATAGCTTTTGCAGTATCGTAGTTATTTCCACCAAGATACACGTAACTATCACAGCAGTCTAATATCTCCACGCATCCAAAATCCCCATACATCTTTTTTAGCTGGCTCTCTGATTGCAAAAGGAGAGAAAAACTGAGGCCCATTTCCCTTGTAATCGCCATCTTCTCAGGCATGTCGCTAATTCTAGCTCCAACGGCAAAATCATCAAAAGTAATGTGAACAGGATTAGGCAACGTTCCTGATGGACGCCTCTCCGCAATTCTGTGAAACTCAGCGATTGCAGTTGCGACAAAAATATTGGCCAAACTATGTAGTGTTTTTTTGACCGGACTGGTTGTAACAAAAATAACAGCTTTTTCATTAGCTACTTTCTCAAAATCAATAGTAGGCTTTGTCTTCATGCATTTTCGCATATCACTTGTAAATGCCATCAATGTAGGATTCATTGAAACAAAGATACTCTTCGCAGTCTTCGGTGCAGCTTCTTTAAAAGTCTTCCACTGATTAAGTGCAAAACACTCAGGGTCTTTTGCTTCAATCTTCCTAAATATAGGATCCAGCGAAGTTGAAATACCACATCCCGATTCTTCAAATTTCAGACTAAAATGAGTGTCTAGAACATCAGCAAATGTTGGGTCATCTTTCAGCATAAATGTCAATGCAATCTCTGCACTAAGAAGTGCCACGGACGCATCATCCCAAAACGGATCGGCACTAGAACGTTCTTTACGCTCATTTGCCATTACTATGTTTTTTGCAAGTTCAATTATGTCATCCTCGCTTCTTACATATTTAAGAAGGTCTGGAAAGCTATTACCTGCATAGGGATCTGTAAAATTAACAGAATAGACCTGAAATCCCCTTTTTGCATATGCAGGTGCATACTTACGCTCGATTTTTGGCTTTGTGGCAACACAAAAGCGGATAACTGGTTTCTGAGATTTCAATGTTTCAATATGTTCTGCTTCTCCAAAGGAAACTGTTTTTCCACTTCCCGGTCCACCAACTACTGCGACGTTCCTGTTCAAACCCGTTTCTTCAGGGTCAAAACTATAGATGCAATTTTCGCCAAGAATCACTCTTTCTTTTATCATTTAGCATTCCTCCATTAATCTATTGAAATCTGCAATTTCATCTACCAGACCAAACTTCAGACTCTCCTCCGGGTCAAAATAGTTATCATACCCAGTTGCTTCTTCCACAGCTTCTTCTGTCTGCCCAGTGTGCTTTGCCAAAATCTGGTTCATTTTTCGTTTGGTTTCCAGCAAGGATTCCGAAATAGACTTAATCGAAGAACTGTTTCCACCAACACGGTTGCCTAACAATGGCTCATGAATCATAACCTCTCCATGGGGCAAGATATATCTTCCGTGGTTACTACAGCAGAGCAAGATCGCACCCATGGAATAGGCACGACCTATACACCAAGTACGAATCGGTGCTTTGCTCGCCTGGATCACGTCATACATAAGCATTCCCGAATTAATACAACCGCCCGGACTGTTAATGAGGACATCGATTGGCTTGTTAGAATCCTCTGCGTTCAAAAGCATAATCTTCTTAACAAATTCGCAGGCTGTCTCTGCGTTGATCTCTCCCACCACAAAAACTTTACGCTGTGACAGAAGCTTCGAATCAGCAGACACCTGTGTAATACCATTGGAACTCTTTACAAGAATGTTCATTAGGCAGCACCTCCTTCCTTCTTGCCATCGAACGGATTGACACGGATTTCATCAGTAGAATCTTCATCATCTGAGCCACCTTCTGGCACATCCTCACCATCCTCAGTAATGCCGAGTCTTGCTGCAAGACGTTCGATCATGTCAGCAATATCAGTGCCTTCCATGTCTTCGCCAACAGCCTCAGAAATCATGGAACGGAGTTCAGCTTCCGGAGACTTCTCACACTTTGCGATAGCCTCCTTAGCTGTACAGCCAGAAAAGATGATGTCCACAATACCAGGTGCGTAACGCTTGAACATCGCTGCAGTACAGTGAATGCTGTTCTTGATCACCTCTGTGGAAGGCATCACATCTTCACAATCAATAAAGCTTCTGAAGCGAATCTCTCCATCACGGAAGTCAAGCTCGAAGCATCCGTTTTTGAGGCCATAGTTTGCACGGCAGAGGAATTCCGCCATCTGTGCCATCATATTGCTGTCAGTGTGATCAGCACCAATCGGACACATACCATAGACAACAATTTCATCCTCATGAACATCCACTATATAATTAATCTTCTGAATCTTGCTCTTAACTCTAAGACCAAATTCAAACACTCCGGTGTTCTCATCAAAAGAGAAGTGCCAGTCATCATCAACGAGAAATTTCTTAACGAGATTTGCAAGTTCATTAGAGTATTCATATTTACGCATGGAATTTTCTCCTTTCATTCCTTACAACATTTTTTATCATTATTAACACATCGGTGTTTCACCCCGTAAACCTTTAGCCGTTTTGCGGTCGCTGTCAGCTGAACTCTACGCCCCAGCCACCAGGCGGTACGTTCATCTCTGAAGTACAGATATAGAATACAAAAATTTCAAAATATCCTCAGTTTCGTATCGGAAAAAAAAGGTACAAAAAAAGAGGCTCTACGACATTTTAATGTCGCAAAACCGCTTCTCTAGTTTTATCTACTTAAATTCATTGCTTTGAGCTTTAACCCCTGCAATAAAAAATTTAAATTTTTACTGACAACAACTGCCTTGTCAAACAACAATCCATAATCTCTCCCAGTACGCCTTAAGCAGTTGTATGTTTGAATTGACAATTTAGGTTCAATATGGTTCTATTTCTCTCGAATCAACTTCATTCTCTTCAATATTTCATTCTTTCCTAACGAATATATAGAAATAGCTATTCTTTCCATCTTCCACTTGATATTTTTTTAACCTGGGATTCATCAGTTAATGATGTTGACACTTTTATACTCTGGCAAAATCAACGTACCCTCGAGATAATTAATATATTCGATTTGTTCCAATTCTGTTAGCCCTTCTTTATTCCAATTATTGAAAACTAAAATATTTTCATTAGCACTGGCCACAAGAAAAGGACTTAATAATTTTGATGACGTAAATTTTGTGCTTCCTAATACACCATAATACATATAATCTTGACTCATCCACACTGGATTATTATCTATGGTAATAACTGTTTCATTCGTTCCAACAAGATATATATTTAAGAGTGCGAGCTTAAAGATTATTATATAAAGATTATAAGCATCTTCTTTTTCAAAAGTACCATGCCCTCTCAAAACATTTCTCAATGATGTAGTCAAATAAATAATTGTATCCTGTATTGGCCTACAATCGTCTCTTTCATAATTTGGAAGATATTTTTTTATTAATTCTAAATCTTTTTCCTCTATAATACAGTCAAAAAAGTCTTGAACAGAAAGCTCATTATCATTATATTCAATTCTTTTTTTTATTACTGATTCTTCAATAATATTCGCCATTATATTAATGTTTCCAATAATACGCCCCTTATTTCGCATCCACGTATACTGCTTTTGACAATCCGGCTCAAGAGTAAATGCTATCTGTATGCGATACTGCAAATCAATATAGTCAAACAAGGCATATATCGAAGGTAAAATTTCCAGACTGTTCATGATAGTTTTTAAAAAATCCAAGCAAATTTGCGGTCCATTCCCTATGCCAGAATATGTCTTCAATAGAATACTGTTATTTAGAAATCTACGAGGATGCCCTTTTATGTTAGGATTTTTATATTCCATAGAAGTAACAATCATTTCCATGTCCAAGTGATTACAACGCATAATTTCTGGATACCTAACAACGGTAACATTTTTTTGTTTTTCCAAATCATCTACAATGTATCTATACTTTTCTGAATCTCCAAATATCAGCGTTAATACATTCGCATGTGGCAAAGATAAAATTTTTTTGACTTGCTCCTCAAATTTTTTTGTACAGTGTTGGTCGCATTCTATAACAATAAGATAATACAAAAAATCATCAACCGAAATACACTCCCGATGGTCTGTATCTTTTTCGTCCACAAAAAAGCATTTAATTTCCCCCTTCCACGGTGCTCTAGCAAACGTAGAAATTCTTTCTTTACAATTAGCAGTGCAATACCATATTATTTTCTCATACTCATTTTCAAATTGAAAATCTCTATCAGCTATACGAATTCTATTGATTCCTATTGTACTTTTCCAGTACGAATATATTCCATAAAGAAAAATCAAAATATATACCCATGTTGCAATTGACGTGATTTTGCAAAATTTTACTATTTCTATTAATCCCCCTAATGCACATAGTTCCAAAATTCCCCCAACAACAATATCTTCAATCACAACACTTTTAAGGATATATCCATATTTTAGTCCTCTTTCTGATATTTTAAGATTTGGCAAAAATCCACATAAATAATTTACAATCCATATAACCAAAAGTATAAGAAAATAGAACGTAAATAGCGTTAATAATATGTAATCCACATCACGTTTTACAAATGAAGGTATTACATATGAAATTATTCCATAAACAAAATTTCTCATTGCAACAACAAATGGATATTCTTCAGCAGAAAACCATTCTGTAATATTTAATGCCACAAAAAGCAACATAAAAATTGATATCCAATATACTTTATTATGTCTTTTATTATTCCAGTTACAGGAATCGCTCATTATAATCCCTCCTGAATATCCATAGGCAAAGCTATGCTACTTCCCTTTTGAAATGACTCATATTTAAGTTCTTTAAACCGTTCATCAAAAGAATACAAATAATAAGGAATGTCACCCATATATATTACCCATCCAAGCTTTTCAAGATTATCTAAGTTATCAGTGGTGCACAAATAATCCATAAGACGGTTTAATAAAAAAGCTATAATCTTAATCAACCCAATATTAATTTCTTGAGAAATTTCAAATGTAAAAACGCCATGACCTCTCGTATAATCTCTTAGTTTATTTGTCGCATCAAGCAGCTTCTGAACTGTATAGCTCTCAAAAGAATAATGTCGTGATGTAACAAGGTTCCATATCTTATCAAACTCATTAAATGCCGTTATATCCGTTTCAGGATCTGTTATTACAGTTCGCAAATCTTCGTCCATAGAAGATATGTCATCTATGAAATGTCTCCATTTATAAAAATCTGCATATGCCAACTTTTCTCTACTTTTTTTTGTAAGTAATACTTCCGACAACATTGAATTTCTTTTTGATATTCCGATTAAAGCAAAAAAATAATTAGTAATCTCCATCCATTTAATTGAATAATCAAAACATAAAAACTCATCCGTTAATCTTTCTGCCACTTTTCTAAAATTCGATACCTCTTCACTTATACAACTAAAGCCCTTAAGTCTTGTCATATCAATCTTATTAAGCTCATAAGTAATTATTTTTCGGTAATTCAAATACCCATTCAATCGTATTATCTCATTTGTTAAACTCTCTATTTCAGTAAAAGCTCCATCATACTCAGGAATTGTATTTGGTAAATTGTCTGGCGCAAATAGTATATTAAATGTTCCTCTCAAATCTGATATTGAGTCAAAAATTTTTTTTTGCTGCGATATTGGTCTTATAAACATCCATTCATCAAGCACATCGAGCTTAATAAAGCTGTCCGAAATATGACACATTTCATAAGGTAATATTTGAATTTCTTTGTTATCCATTTTTTCAAGTATTTTATTTTTATAGAAAAACCTCGTGATAAATGGTTTTTGAACATACTTTGTTTCTTGAACAATCACTTGTCCTTTTTCTACATTTACATCTTCTTTTGCCTTTATATAATATCTTCGCAGATAAGAATAACGTTTCCATCCAAGTGTAAAAATGTATAGTATAACGCCTATACTAAAAATCAAAATTAAAGGTTTAATTGAAACTCCCATAAAACCTACAACAAAATAACTCCCAGCAATGAATATGCAATAGGGAATTCCCAGATAAAGCATTTCGCATAGACTATCTTCTCCCCCAAAAGCTTGGTGCCATATAACCCGCTTATCGTTATCTGCAATTAAAAATTCAGCTCTGCTAACAGAAATTCCCAAAAGAAAAACAATACTTGAAATTATAATCCAAAATATTTTTGTTGATATAGTACTTCCAAAGCTAGCAGAAAAAGCATCTTCAATCGTAGACCATTCGAAGCCATAACAATACGCCTGTACATATTTCCAGTAAAACAATGTTATAGATATTATAATTATACATCCTGAAATTATTCCGACGAAGAATCTAATTGCATTTGTAATAAATGATATAGTTATTTTATAAGTTAAATACAAGCCACCTGATAGCATCGACGTTGCAATCAAATAATTTAACATATGATCACGCTTGAACTCATACAACCAGTCTTTGATATCAAATTCTCCCAAAAAACTGCCTGCAATTAATCCACCTATATTGTCAAAAAAAAGAAAAAGTAAAAATAAAATTACTAGATTAACTAAAACTATTCCTATGGTTTTAAGTATCGTTTTCATATAATATTCCTTATTATAATTGTGGGTCTCACTGCTATATTATCTGTGTCAATTAATCTTCCTCGTTCACTCACTAGCCCTTCAGCTGTGACAAATGGCATACGTCTTGTTACATTCTCGTCCATCAACCACCAGTAAACATTACCCTCACTCATGAGGACGCTATCCATTTTGCTAATTCCTTTACATTTTCTATGTTCATTATCTGGGAATAAGGCTTTAATATCACTCATCTTCGGAAGTGAAATCTCAATATTAATGTAATTATCTATTATGTTTCCGAACCATTGGTTTTTGTATACAGTATTCAATTCTTTGTAAAGCTTAGAATTTTTCCATTCAATATCAAGTTCATCATTTATAGCACTAACAAATAATGCTTTTTTCGAGAGAAGAACTATACTATCATTATCCTTCTCCATTTTTAACCATGATAACTTTTCATCAAAATAAGACCCCATATTAATCATATTCTCAACTTCTGCATTATTTATAATGAAATTAAGAGACTCCCTTATAAGTTGATCAGCCTCTTTTAATTCCGGAATTCTGCCTAATACAATATATGCCTCCCAATAATCTTTTCTCTCGAAAAGTTTCTTTCCTTTGTTGTAAATCCTCTTTTTTCTTATTGTTTCGTAAAAAAAGTGAAAAGCATTTATACTAATTATTATACTAATTAATACTACAATAATTAATATTGAAACCCTTTTTCGACGACTATGTTCTCTATCCAGCAAAAATTGAAAAGCATTTTGATAGTCATTGTTTTCAATCAATTGATTAAAAAAATCTTTATCATTGTCAACTAATCTTGTAATTTTTATATTGTTCTCTAATGACTCAGTTCCAAAAGAAGATTTTCTGGTCACTCCTGCTCCTGACGAGTTAATATATAAACATTGGGCTATTTTTCCAAATGTATTACTTTCTGAATCCTGTCCCCAAAATGATACAATATCTCCCGCATAACGTCCTTCCGTTTTTCCTAAATTAACACAAAATTCAATATTACTATCTTGATAACTGCCTAACGCAATTCCAGAATATACATTTCCAAGATTAAAACAATTTCTTATTTGTCCATAGTTGTGGTTAATCTCTACTATTCCGCCGCCAGTTACATTTCCATAGTTCACACATGAATTAATTATACCACTATTGCACCCTGAAATACCTCCAGAACGTGAATTATTACTCTCATGTTCTTCCACATCATCCGAAATCTTTGCATAATTCTTGCAGCAATAAATATAGTTGCTATTGTCTCCCGAAATTCCCCCTGTTCCAAAGGAATTACTTCCACTTTGCCAAGAGTAGCTTCCACTCTGTGTTGAACCCACAATTTCACCAAATACTAGACTATTTTTAATTTCAGACCAGTTGTTTCCCACAATCCCCCCTACTGATCCTTCTTTTCCATATATGCGACCATCAAATCTACAATTTTCCACTTCACAATTATTTGCCAAACCAATAATTCCGCCACTTCCTATTGCCGTTGTAGATTCAATGTTGCAATTTTCTAAAGTTACATCATATATATGTGCATCCTGAGCTACTGCAAATAATCCAACATACCTTTCATCCGACTGTATGTTTATATTAGACATCGTGTGACCATTTCCATTAAATGTCCCTCTAAAAGGGTTTTCAAAATTTCCAGCTGGTTCTAACGGATATTTTGAAAAATCTAAATCATTCGAAAGAATAATTTCGTAGTCATTGAACTTCATTCCATTTGAAATTTTCTTACAAAATACTATCCATTCTTTTTCATCATAGATTTTTATTGTATTTTTTATAACTTTCTGATCAGTTTCAAAATAATTTGCATCTTTATCATAGTATTCTAATTCATTAGGCCAGGCAGTTATCCATATAAAAACTAATAACGCAGCTATAATTAAAAAAAATATTTGCCCAATGATACTTATTTTCCAAGACAATCTCTTCATTTTTCTGATTCACTCTATCTCCTACCGTAAAGTTATACTTTAATATTACCTCATAATTTATTATCAAATTATTTCCAGTATATGTATCAACGCCATTATTTTACTCAACTTATGTTCTTTACTATCCACAACGCTACCGTTTTGAATTACTAGTTCCGCCTGGGCAGATACATCAGCATGGCATAATTGTAATAGAGACTGCCAGTTTTTTTCTTGTGGGCAGAATCTTTTCCCGGTCATCTTATCTGTAACTTTTGATATATGTTTTTTAAGATTCTCTGGCGTAATCACAACAAGATACTTATTCTCCTTGTTATAATCTTCATCTGGCAGTACCCATGAAATAAAATCATCGTGATGTGCTATATAAAAGCAAATCTCTTCAACCTCTTCTGGGGAATACCCCAGCTTTTCCAATATCGGGATCGCAATCTCTGCAGATTTCTGTGCATGACCATAAAACACTAATCTGCCTTGCCTCTCCATCGCTACGATTGGCTTTCCAATATCATGAAAGAACGCTGCTACTCGTAGTAATACGGGCGCAGTGTTCCCAATTTCATCAACGGTGTGAAGAGAATGATTAAATAGATCATAACAGTGATGTGGATTTCTTTGATCAAAAGCAACCATGTTTTTCACTGCATTGCCTAACGCATTTCCCACTTCATCACTACTTTTTTCATTCCAAAAATGTACTGGATTTTTCAATGAATCCTCAAATTCTACACGACTCATATTTATTCGCCTCGTTCAGTACTCATTTCTCTTTCAAGGATGATGCTTCTTTGTTTTTCATAGCGTCGTAATATTTCACGAGCAATGCTATGTTCCTTGTTTACAAAATGAATATTACCTCCATATCCCATTAATCGAACTACAAGATCCAGTTCTTCATCCTTCTGATAAAACAAATGCAAAGTATAGATTTTGGTTTCACGATCATATTCACAGTATTTCTTCCAGGGAGAAAACTCAGTTAATATCCTATCAGCAGTATTCCTAACATCATAAAACTGAATATCTACTGAGCGTTCGTTGAGTTCACGATGTTTTTCATAGTTTTGCAACGTTTCAAAGTACTCAAATTCATCTGGCACAATTGTGAGACTTATTATCTGAGATAAATTAATAGAATAAAACCTATTATTCTCACATGATTGCATTTGAGCTTGAAACTTGTTATTTCTCTTCGAAAACTCAATAACTATCGGCTTAAATTCTCCGACAATTTCTTTCCCATACCGTGTAACATATGTTATATCCACCAACATTTTCTGGTTTATCGCTTTAATTAACGTTGTGATTAATGATTGTTCAGCCAACTTTTCCATAGAATCAATCGGAATATGCTTATCAAAGTTAACAAGATTGTTTACTGGAAAAGGAGTAATTTCAGGATATTCAGTATTCATATATACTTTAATGAAATCCAATTGCCTCTCGCTGAAAAAACAAACAATTCTCTCATCTGAAAGAATCGTTTTAATCCAACGAATTTCCAGAGTCGTTAATGGCAAAACATCTTTATAAAATTCAGTATCTGGATCACATTGATACTTGAATTCTATCTGTTCCTTTCCGTTAGCTTTGGATTTCTTCCCGAAAGCATCATTTTCAAACAACCATGTAATTTCGTCTAAAGAAAGCCTACTAGTTTGATTTCCGCCTCTACTCGAATACCATCTTCTGACTTTTTTTACAATGTTGTTTATTTTTTCATTTGACAACTTATTACTGTCTGAATTAGAACAACAACACAAAATTACTTCTGCAATAATATAGTAGTAGACGCCAAATATCTCATTAAATATAGCCTCATGTTCACGAACCAGCTCTCCGTTGCTAATCCGTCCCACTGTAGCACTTTTCCCCGTCCATCTATTCGGTGGAAGAATTTTTTCCTCTTTCAACACTTCCATACCATTAATGCACTTCTCAATATCCTCTAATAATGAAAAGTTTTCTGTTTCAATCCCCTCTACATTCCGAATTCTAGAATATAAAGAACGCATCCATGGTCTCATTTCTTGTGGATCTGAAACTCTGGCACCAAATGTGATTAAACCTTTCTCCGGATGAACACTTACACCAATCTGCTCAGTATTACTTCTTGATTCTCTTAGTAATCTGTTCTTTATGTAATATTCGTTCTTTTCATCATATGCAATGGTTATTTTCACATCTTTAGTTTGTATCGGCTCAATAACATTACCTTCTTGTTTTTCAGAAAATGATACTCCCCACATATATTTCAACGCAGCATAAGCTCTTTCTATATCCGCTACAACCGTTGATGCAGTTATCTGTTCCGAAGAATTAATTCTCTTCAACGCCTTTAAAACGTCACTTTCATCATAAGCAATTATTTCCTCAATAAACTCTAGCCTAAGATTAGTGCAACTCCTTTTCACAGGATTGTAAAAAATAAGGAACTCCCTGCCTGTCGTAGAACTAGTTCTGATTTCTATTGGTTTACAAAGTAAAGTTGAACTAAATTGCGCCGTGCCATGTCTATATTTGATTTCACACCACCTATTGTTTTCAATCACGTACAGTAAGTCTATGAGATTGAAATCATTTAGCGCCTGCATAAAATACTCATGTCTAAACCTAAAAGCAGAATTATCTCGTGCACCAATTCGATCCAATCGTCCTTTGATGATAGAACCGATAATACCCAAGGGATAATACTTCGAATAAAAATCTATTGCACTATAAAAGGCATTTTCAAACTCTAATTCAGAGCCTGCTAAAGACTCACTACCTTTTAGTATTAACTCAGACAACGTTCTTCCAACTAATCTCCAGGTATTCTCTGCTACCTTCTTGCCTTTTGTAGATGATGGTACTTTTTGAATAACACCTAATGCTGCCAGTTGATTTAAACGACAATTGATTGCCGTATTATCTCCACAAAACAATCCAATTGAACTTGGAAAAAAGCACTGCAGTTGAGAAGCTAAAAGTCCTCTACCTTGTGATATTGCCTCATCAAGTAAGTCAAATTGCGTAATCAAAAATGCTCTCTCTTTTGATAAATAGAATCGTTCATATTCCTCTAATTCACCGTCACCATCAATTATTCTTTGCACCATATCCTCTTCATCAAGATTTGAAATAGGAATATCTAAGAATTCTTTTTCTCCATCTGCATTTATCCCGGTTAATAATCTCTTTTTCTTATTTCGCTTCTTTCCGTTTTTACAGATAAGCGAATCACCTACATCAGACAGGTTTACATCAGTATGAGAACTGACAAATTCCCAATATTTATAGAGCCGCTGTACATATTTCTCATCTTTTTTCGGAATCACAATGTATTCATTTTCGTTCACGAATAACTGCAAATTATTCTTCTCAACGTTCTCTACATATATAGATTTATCGAGATTATTTTTCAAAAATGCTATATACTTTTTGTAGTTTCTTTCAACTATTATTCTCCAAAAGTCCCAGCCCAATACTTCATAAAGTGCCGGTCTTTCCAATACACCATCTTCATTCTTTGCAACAATCCAAGATTTTTTATTTATAAGCTGTTCCACTAAGAATAAGTCTTTTTTCGAAAATTCTAATGTTAGATTATTATTTCCACTAACAAGAATTTCATATGAAGAGGACTTTTTCTCTATCTTAATTTCATGTTCAATATTTTCAGAAATAAAACTAATATAAGCCCCACAAACTTCCGATATGTTTTTATGTAATAACGTTGGATTCGCACTACTCAAAAAGTTTTTATAAAAGTATTTTTCTATATCTTCTATAGTTGGATCGTGAATTCTCTCTTTCTTCTCATCAACTTCAATCAATGTTTGCAGCCATAACCTAAGTAATTCTTTTACCATTTCAACATCCTTATCAAGGATATTCATTTGCCTGGTTGTATTTTCATTTTTTGAAACTAATAAATTAACAGAAGTCGTTGTTCTATAATCAACATTGTCGTTTAGGTGCCGTTTTAAGAAATCGATATATCGATAATATGGTCTCTTTTTCGCTTCTAAAGAAAGATCAACACCTAACCGTTCTTGCAAATATTGATAGTCATTCCCAGCAATACTCATTTTATCAGACAATGCAAAAATAATATTAAAAAACTCCATAGGATCATTGTGATTAAATTTGCAAAATCTATACAACCGATGAAATGGATTATCTACCATTGAAACAGAATCTAATGATGTAAACATTACTGTCTCTTTTCCCGGAACATCAGACCACTTCAAATAATCGAATAAGATATTGTTTAATCTCATCCAGTCATTTTTTATTGTTTGTACTTTTTCTTTCTCATAGTCTCCGAGTTTTTTAAAGCCGTAACTATAGTAATCTCTAAGTGCATTTCTAAAGCTTTCACCAAACTTCAGAGATGTCATTAGTTCTTCATGAGTCGCCATTCTTCCACCTGCTTTCCTCGCCAAATATGCATTGGCTCTCATTCTTTTCTAATTGCTTATTTATCAATCAAAGCAAATTGCCCGGATTGTTTCTCACAATACATTATTCAAACTCTATTGTTTCAATTCTCAAGCTCGACGGTTATTGAATTCATTAATTCAACCTCCAAATCGATACTTATTATTCAAAGAAAATGAGAGGCAGGATGGCCATCACAGCCATTCTGCATTGAATTTCTGCCCGTTCTCATCCCATCTTACAAGCTTAACTTTCACAGATTTTCCAAGATACTGTCTCGGATAAACTCCAACATCTGACAAATGTTTCTTTGATAAAGAAGCGCCTACAGTAGATCCTACTATGGTGCCTCTAAGCACACCTTTCGTAGTGACTTCTAAATCACCCAATTCGACAATTTGTCCGATGACATATTCACCTGGAAATGATTGCTTCTTTACTTCTGCTGAAGTGTTGTGAACTGGCTTGTATTTACCGTGCAATGACTTGTTAAGTTTGCTACCATCTATTTTGCTAAACAGTTCAAGAATAGCCCCCGCAATTTCAGCATTGTATGTATAGGTATCCCGTTTTGTAATGATACTCTGATAACAAGATGCTGCTTCCTGTTCTGTCATAACATTCACATGCGCAGCTTTGTTTCTATATTTATTACGAATCTGCTCACACTTCCATACAAAACAACCAACTTGATTCGTAAATCGGTCACCATTACTTTCGCCGATATAAAACGCCTCAAAAGGAATCTCCTTATAATAATCCAATACTATTGTTGAGAGATATTCCGTCATACGTTTTCTCATCAGTTCAGATTGTGCTAATTGATTACTACGAATGTACTCTTTTGTTGAAAGCTTTCCGGTCTCCCCAAACAAAAATGGTAGATTCCCCATTGTAAAATGGTCTACTCTTTTCAACCTTCCATCAGTTCCGCTCGAAAACTGATACCTAGGAATTGAAAGTAAGGCATCCGGCCAATTAACATAGCTTTCATTTGCACTTTCATTGCAAGGTTCTCCATAATTGGTCACCATAAAATCAAGTAAGCCATCAAAGAATACTCTTTTTAACTCAGCTTCCAATGCCGCCGTGCAACATATACATACGCCAGACCAATCAAAATCTGGTGCAGTAATATCGGAACACCTACTTAATAAAACTGCAGAAGAAATCAAAGAAGTCTGAGAAGTTTTCATAACATACTGCCATTTATCTCCAAATAATGCAGCGAATTTCTTTCGTTCTTGGTTAATATCATTATCCCCGGAGTTTTCAAGCTCCTGGTCAATATGTTCAGATGTTTTCTTTACGAATGCACCAATTGAACTGTCATCATCCTTGCCTAGAGATTGATTGAAAATCTTCTTTTCTTTTTCCAGAAAACTACTAAGCTCAGTTCTAATAAAATCAGCAATAAACCCTACGTCATTTCGGACAGATACAACATCATCAGACATTTTTTTCAAAGTCTCACTCTGTCGTTTTAATTCGCGTCCATGTTCCTCTGTATCTCTTTGTATCTTCTCAATATCAAAAATCTGTACTTTTTTTCTAAGGTTCTCAATCTGGTTTCCCAAGTTCCAGCCATTATTCCAGATGCAATTATCAAAGAACTCTCTTATATTGTCTTCTTCCGAAAGGTTCAGTGGAGCATCTAATAAATACTTTAAATCATCTTGCGCCATAGTACTATTTGCAAGTAATAAGCGAAGAGAGATTAAAAAAGCATAGATTGTTGTATAATTTTCAGTAGCTGTTTTTATCAATCCATTCCCTACATTCGTAAGAAATTCTATGTTTTCAATACCGCAAATGTCTGTATCTCCATATATACAGACTGTTCTATCACCGACAAATCTCGAAATATATGGTTCTCTTCCTAAATACATTCTTGATTCATCAATACTCTTTGTGCTCGATCGCTGTGATAAAGCTTGAAGAGAATCAAAATATTTCAGTTTACTCTCACAAGATCCAATTACCGAAATCTGCATATATGTCGAGATTCGATTTTCATACAGATTTATCGGAATATAAGCTTGCAGATTCACAATATTTTCAATCAGTTGCTTAAGACTGATTGTTATGTTTTCGCTCTCATCTTTCGATATTTTTTTTTGATATGAAAGCCTTGGTTGATTTCCAGTCACCTTGCTAAATACATAACCCATTCTTCTCGATGCTGATTCATCCAAATTCTTTGCCAATATCTCCACTTGAATAAAACCAATTCTATTATTGGTAAACAATAATCGAATTTTGGGAATTGAGAATGTTATATTATCCCGTTCCAGCCGATACACTACATTCTCGTTTTTATGGATACCTATTCTATTCCTTACAATAGAGTCTAACTCTACTCTTGTCATTTTATAGCGTTCATCAATCAATAATGGCGAGCCTGCCATCTGATAATTTCGCTCCAATGGCTTGCTTCTAAAACAACTTTGAAACCATGTCCTAGAAGAAAAATCACCTTTTTCTATGCATTCTTTTATAACTTCTGTACTTAAATCGATTCTATCCTCGCACAATTTATATTGATGTTCCGAATCGTATAAAAATGGAATCAACAAATTATACTTCACAATCTGAAACATCTCGTTCCTCCCCAGTTCACACTAATCTTTAAACAAGTTCTATCGTCATTGTCCCTCCCTATTTTTTTATTTTAACATGAAAAAGGGTATTAGAATATATGTTTTGTGCAACTTTTATTTTTTTACACACTCTAGGGCGGATTAGGAACTTTCGTCCATTAACGACGTGCACCGCAGGGCATACAAGTCTGGAAATGCATTATAATACAAGCAAAGATAGAGCCCCCAAAACTGGGCTCTGTCCTCAATAACCAATGACATATCTTATATTAGTTTTTTCTGTTTACGCAAAACTTGAAACGCTCTCAGACCAAACTGGAGTATAAATTTTCCGATACGAACTGCTCTTGCCCTCAAAATATTCTTGCCCAACAGTTCGTGCATAACGACTTCTTCACTATGTTTGTTCTTGGCAAATTTCCAAATGATAGTCATATTAGGAGCGCACAGTTCTCCACTAGTACAACGTAAATTAAGTAGCTACTATATTGACGTTGAATGATTTTCTCATATTCAAGCTGCAGAATATATCTATGTAATACCGGTTTCAGAAGAACTCCATGACCGCATACACATAGCTGTTCTTTTACTCTTTCAAAGCAAGACTTGTAAAAACAAATCTGTTTTTCCATTCACATACACCGAATTCAGAAGACCTCTATCCTTGTCAAAACCTGCAGTTCTGAATCTTCCATCGAAAAAACCATGCAAAAATACCATAACAGTTGGAGTTGCAAGCTCCTTCATCTTCACTTTCTTATTCTTCATGTTCATCCTTGGATTCCTTCTTCTAATTTTCTTAGGTACAATTACGTTGTATCACATCCAAAATTTACAAAATATTTCGCATCGTGAAATTGAATGCTACGATATCTCCTTATCTACAATCTGGTTTATAAATTTGACATAACGTCTGTAATTCAGCACCTTCTGGTTACACTCCATAAACCTAGCAGCAACGTAACGCGCCACCTTCATCTGCTCCGCTGTATATGAAGCGCTATTGCGAAGTGCTGGTAAAATAATCGTCAATGCCTTTCGCAGCTTAATGAAATGCTCTTCATTTTCGGCGGCATTAGCCATCATTTTTTGCTTAAAAGTCGAATCAGATAAACAGGTTAAAAACAGTAATCGTTGTCTACTCGTCATCTGCAAAATGTCAATCTGACCATCTTCAAGTATATGTCTGAACTCCTGATAAGAAGATGCTTTTGAAGACCACTGAGGCGCTTTAACATACATACATACTTCAAAAGTTGCCATAAGTTCTTCTATCGGAGTATCGCAGAAATTGGTTACTGCAATTGTCTTGAAAACTGCTCTTGGAAATACTTCCTTACGCTTTTCAGTTTCAATAAAACAATTTATATCATTCAATGTAAAATTCATCATTAATCCTCCTAAGCAATTGCTACATTTTCGATAGAGTCAATGCTGACAAGTACTTTCCACTTCTCAGTAGCCTTCTTTAATACAGTACACAACACAGTTGTTCCAGGATTTAATCCTCCAAAGTGAGCAAAAGCCTCTTGACCATCCTCTAAGGCAAGGAATATACCCTTGCTACATCCACCTGTTACGGTACCTCTAACACCATCACGTATATTAGTACCTTCTTCATAATCCCAATTCCACATAATATATACCTCCCTTTTTTTCACTGATATGTTGATTCATATTCTTCAAATCAAGCGACCTTTCACATTCACAGAAGCAATACTTATAAGCATTTCAGGTAATAAACTATTTATAGTAGTCTTTCCTTTTCATAAAGAGTAACTTTTCCCTTATCGGGCTAAACAAAGAATATCAAACTAAAAAAATTTGTTCCGTTTCATATCGGAAATAAAAGTTATCAAAAATCACTATTGGACAAACAATTCTCAGGTAATAGCAGACGATTTTAGTTATTGGTAAATATAAAAATGTCAGAAGCCACATTTTCTCCGTGACTTCTGACACTTAATTTATTTACACTGTCCTTACACCCAAATCAGCTCCTCTCTCCGGCTTATCTTTTCCCTGTTTTTCCTGGATAATCTTTTTATTAATTTCCAGTCGTTCATGAATAGATGGCTTCTTCTCTTTTCCTGATATTGCCTTCTTTGGTGATACAGATTTTCTTTCCGCTTTCCCTGCTTCTTTCACATTTGCTTGCTTCTCTACACCAGTCACAGCAGTTGTTCTGCTCTCTTTCTTATCTGCCACTTGCTGTTCCCGGCGTTCCTGTACTCCTTTTTCTTCCAAACTACAAAAACTCTGCAGGTATGGCAATACATGGTTCTGCATATCCGTCAGGTCTTCCATATACTTCTGGAACTCTTCATTCCCCTTGCCTTTCTGATAGTTAATCCAGCTTTCGTCTGTTAGTCTCATTTCATTCTGCAGCTTTAACTGACTGAGAAGTCCTCCGTTGCCAGTGCCAATATCTATTTTCCCTTTGAAATGATGCAGCATCTGGTCGCCTTTTTCTGCATAATATACTGTAAAAAACATCTGAGCCGTTGTCGTTGGTTCATTGGTTTTGGGATTACGCTCAGCATACCATGCTTTATCCTGTTCTGCGGTCTGGGAGTCCAGATCCGATAACTTCTGGCATCTTGGATTCATAAACTCACTTTTCTCGCAGTAATTAACATATACCATCGGCTCTATATCCTTCGGAAGCTCCGGTTCATAGGACTTCAATCGCTCGATCAATACCCCGGCACGGACTGACAGATCACATTCTTCCTCTACAATATCCTTCAGATAGGATATGTAAGAATAAACATTTCCACTTCGTAAATCAAGCATAACTTCCTGTACCGTATTTTCTCCCGGCTCCACGTTATTCCGATATTCATACGGATCAAAAGCTTCTGCAATCTCATCCAGTGCCTCTGCCAGCTGTTCTG
>OGXF01000325.1_pt1 | contig 47020 bp, 43 predicted proteins | sample 1576191 | NCBI WGS metagenome assembly OGXF01 (sample SAMEA3541545, study PRJEB24748) | human gut metagenome | biome: human gut; feature: human-associated habitat; material: faeces | place: China | collected 2012
CACCGAATATGATCTTCAGCACGTCAAAGAAGAATTAGCTGATGTTATTGTGTATTGTCAGGATATGTTAGATAAGCTGAATTTAGATGTTGATGAAATTGTCAATATGAAAATGGAACAAAACGAGGCAAAATATCCTGTTGAAAAAGCAAAGGGGTCTGCTAAGAAATATATTGATTTGTGATACCGATTTGTAATTTAAATATAATGCATGAGAAAATGTCCTTAGTTATTTCATTTCCTCGTGCTTATTTTTTAACTTATAAATTGTAAGAATTTTCCTTGTTTCCGATATCTTAATGTCTGCGAGTATAATGGCCTCATAAATTAAGACACTTTTTCGGACAGATCTTAATTTATGAGACCATTATAGTAAATAACTGATCGTTGGATTTAATTGAGTATGGTATATTTCTGTAAGTGTTTTTGAATAAATCAGAGAATTCACAAAAGAAATTAATGAATTAATCATATTATCTGGTGGATGCATCACTCGTTTTTCAAATTCAATCTCTTGGTTTATAATAACACTCCATGCTTCGTAGTATTTTTTTCGAATATTCCCTTCTATTCCCATTAATTGATCAATTTCTTGTGCATTGGGTATTTTCTTTTTTAACCCTTCATTATATATCATATGTTCCGTTACATCTTTTCCTCGGCTATTATAATATCTTAAATTTCGATAAATATTTTCTGCTGCCGCTTCAATAAATTTTCTCGCAATAACGATTCTTTTTTCTTTATCTATGTAATGTTCCACTTGTTTTACTAATAATTCTCCAGATAATAAACTTTCTCTTGGATAATAACTTCCTGTATAAAAATGATAATAATTAAAAAAATGCATCGGTATTCCATATTGTGATATAAAGTTTATGAACTTCGTATTAAATGATAATTCAGACATTACATAAATATCCGAAATTCTTTCAATTGGAACGTCTCTTTTTTCATCGTCATAAGTTGTAAATCGTAATGTATTATCTTTTCTTTTCAAATCTCCGCAATTGTATATATATATAGACTCTTTTTCATATGCATTCTCCCCTTAAATAAAACAAATGTCATAATATGCACACTTTTTACATATCTTTTTTGAATCATCCAATTCCGGTATTGCCTGTTTTCGAATTTGAATAATATGATCTATAATATTTTTCATCTGTTTCTCATCTTCTTCTGATAAACTGACTTCAATATTTTTCTTTAACAGTGGATAGTCTATTTGTGCTTTTGAAATATCAACTCCCTTTTTCTTCAAATAATACAAATGTTTATGATATCTCAAAATGTCCATGATATGATTTTACTTGCGTCCAAGCATTGATCATTTTACTGTCCATATAGTTCTTGAATATCCCTACCTTGATTAGTATACTATCCTTATCAACTAAAAAGGAAAGGTTCCAGAGACCTTCCTGCAAGATCGTCCTCTGGAACCAAGGTTTTGCAACCATGTATATTGTATCAGTTTATACCCGTGTAGGGCAACATATTTTTATCTGAGAGTAATGAATTTTTATGTCCTGTGTGTCAAAAAGGACTTTTACTGTTTCGTGATTATTGCAAACGGATCATACGTTCAGAAGATGGAAGCCATGAATGGATCATGATCCCAAGACATCAGTGTGATAATCCAAAATGCAGAAAGATCCACCGGATGCTTCCCGATATCCTTGTTCCATATAAACATTATCCTGAAGAAACGATCTCCGGGGTTTTGGATGAGATCGTTGGACCTGATGATATGGATTCAGAAAACTTTCCATCTGAAAAAAGCATGGAACGCTGGCATCACTGGTTCATCTTTAACCGGATGAACATGGAAGGACATATAAGATCGATCGGTCATCGGATCCTGGGATATGACGAGGAACTTTTATCTTCCACGATGTCATTACTCTCCCATATAAGAAGTTCCATTCCAGATGTCTGGCTTAAGATCATCCTGCGTTATATTTATAATTCGGGAAATACACTGCAGGCATTTTACTGACTTTGATTTCACTGTCCGTGTCAGATGATTGTATGATGATCCGTGAAAGGAGGTTCATATGACCATGAACAAAACAGAAAAATTTATCAGAGAACAGAACCGTAATGACCTTGCACTGCAGAAATATAAGCTGATCGCCCCTCTTCTGAATGAAGATCTGGACAGTTTTGCTGCCTGTGAACTTCGTAAAAAGATCGCTGATCAGAATGGTATATCTGAACGTACGTTACGTCGTTACCTCAATGCCTATCAGAAAGAAGGGTTTCACGGATTAAAACCTGCAGAAAGGATCCGGTATCGGAAAGATCTCACACCGGATGATGCTCATACAGGGAGATATCAAATATGGTCCACGTCTTCCAATCGGTAAAAATGGTGCCATGGTCCAGACGTATCTTTCATCAGCCATTGATGATCATTCAAAGATGATCCTGTTTTCAAGATTTTATGATAATCAGGAAGAATCAATTGTGGAAGATACCTTTCGGAAAGCGATCCTGAAGTTTGGACATTTTGATCAGTGTTATTTTGACAATGGATCACAGTATACTGCGAAACAGATCAAACAGTCTCTGGCGAAGCTGTCCATTAAAGTTTCCCATGCACCTGTCCGAAGTGGAAAATCCAAAGGAAAAATCGAAAAATTCCATCAGGTGGCAGATGATTTCATTGCAGAAGCAAAAGCAAAGAAGATACAGACACTCAAAGATCTGAACCATTACTGGGAGATCTTTCTGGAAGAATACTATCATAACCGGGCACATGAAGGGATCCGTGAGTATTATGAAAGCATTGGAACGACTGTTCCGAAAGAAGGCATCTCACCATTACAGGAATTCAATCGTGACACAAGACCGCTGACATTTCTTGATACAACGGTTGTCGGGGAAGCCTTCCGTCATCATGAGATCCGTAAAGTTGATAAAGGTGGCTGCATCAGCTTCCAGGGACGTAAATATGAAACGAAAACCCAGCTGATTGGAAGAAATGTTGAGATATCCTATGATCCGGCTGAGCCACAGATCATAACAGTCAGTCATGAAGGGATCGAACCATTTCAGGCAGAGCCTCTTCAGATCCAGGATTATTGCAATGCTCCGCAGATCCTTCCAGATCATATGCAGGAAACGATACCAGAAACATCCCGGTTTCTGGATGCACTGGAGAAAAGATATGCAGAATCCGTAAAACGCCGGGCGGATGCGATCTCTTTTGGCGGTTACAAAAAGGAGGTGTCTGATCATGTATAGAGAATTCTATGGTATGAAACACCAGCCTTTTTCCAGAAATGTACCACCAGAAGCCCTTTATGAATCAAAAGCAATGACAGAAGCACTCGGAAGACTTGCATATGTTGCAGACCGTCAGCTGTTTGCCGTTGTGACAGCGGATGCCGGATGTGGAAAATCAACCCTGATCCGTAAGTTTGCATCAAGTCTGCCGAAAGAAAAATATATCTTTTTATATCTGTCTGATTCAAAACTGACACCAAGATGGTTTTATAAAGGAATGCTTGACCAGCTGAGACTAGAAGCAAGGTTTTACCGAGGGGATGCAAAAAGACAGCTGCAGAAAGAGATCGAGATCATACGGGGAGTTCATGGACAACGCGTGGTATGTGTGCTGGATGAAGCACATCTGTTAGAAAAAGAAACGATCGAAGAATTCCGGTTTCTGTTAAACTATCGTTTTGACTCCGTAAGTCCGATGGCACTGATCCTTGTTGGACAGACAGAATTATGGGAAGACAAACTTCGATTAAAAAGATGTGATGCGGTAAGACAGAGGATCGATATCAACTGTGTTCTTCCACATTTGGATCGTACTGAAACTGAAAGATATATCAAATCTCATTTGAAATATGCAGGTGTTGGAGAACGTGAACTGTTCAGTCGCAGAGCAATGGATGAGATCTTCCGGATATCCTCGGGAATCCCAAGACTTGTTAACAGGATCTGTGAAAAGGCACTGATGTATGGATACCAGCAGGGGCTGAGGATCATAGATGATCAGGATGTTCTTTATGTCAGTGATCATGAAATGCTGAATGGTGGTGAACAGTTATGATATTCTCTTATAAATATCCTGTTGTGAAATTTTTTGGTGATGACCCGGAAGATACAGACGTCACAGAAAAAGCTGGAAGTATTAAAACGATAAACACAGATCAGGAACCATATGAAGCTGTCATATCTGCGGAAGGATCGCAGTTTCATATCATCTTTGGAAGCTATCAAAACGGATCATTCTTATGTATACCCGGATGGCATACAGGATGTGAACTTTCCTATCTGGATGATGTATTTTGGAATCATGAATCCGTTCTTGGGAGTGATGAACGGTTCGGATATGAAAATGCCACAGCGATAGCTTATGCATTGAAAGAATTAAAGTTGATTATTAAGTAAAAATATTTCTGGGGCTTTTAGCCCCAGAAAATCAAAGACTTGTATGGATATTGAAATGATCAATGCTTGGACGCAAGTAAAATCATATCATGGACATTTTGAGAGATCACAAACACTCAAGTTATATACTGGGATATCTCTATTAGAAGAGATATTTCTTTTTAATGCTCTGTTTCTATGTTAAATATGTATTTTATTTACAATTTTTCGTTTTATTCTGATTAACTTATTATTTTACTTTATAAGCTGATTTCTTAATGTCTACGGGAGCTTAAGCTAATACATAATAAAATTATGGAATCAATGCATTAATATGCTGTTGAACTTTTCCAACTATGTCATCGTATCTATTCGATAATATTTCTTTACATTTCTCCTCTGTGGAAGTATCAAAATTTCCAACCAATCCAAGTAGTGATTTCGACGCATAGTCAGTTATTTTACTCACATAATCCGACACTTTATCATCTGATATTGCTAAATTCTCATCAGCAGTTATATATATAAAATTAATTGGACTATTTAAAAAATAAGATTTTTTATCTCTAAGATTTTCTTCTGATTTTTTTATTTTTTCATCCGGATACTGTAATGAACCTAGCGGAATAACGTGATGTTTTTCAAGATTTTCTGATGTAAAAGGATTAATTAATATATCCGTTTTAAAAATTCCTTTATATGTCTTCATCATAAAGAATTGACAAATAGTGTCTTTCAAAAAATCTTTGGGATATATTCCTGTTTCATCATCTTTGTTTAATAATAGGAAATCTTTTTCCGTAAAATAAACTGTTCTAAAAACGCTTTCATTTAGTTTACTTATCCATGTTTTATCATCATTTTCAAACAACATAATAAGTTTTTTAATGCAATTAACTGCACGTTCTGTTTGATCAGAGCTTAAATATCCAGAAAACATAACTATCCAATACCATGCATCAAGATAATCATATGTTTTAGAATTATTCTTATATTCTGGATTTAACAATAAATACGCAATGACTACCAATATTAAATTATAATTAATAGCACTAATATTTCTAATTCCACATCTCATTTGCAAAAAAAATAACGCTAAATCTAATGCATCACATACATCATCACACATATCCTTTAAATCATTTGCTGAAACAGATAATATTTTTTCTCTTTTTATCAAAGAAATATTAATCTTGTTTACATCAAAGTCTTTACAATGTGAATATAAACTTATTACGTCCAAATACGCATTAATATAAGTACTAACCATTTCCTCTTTATTTGCATCAAGACATTTTAAATTCATTGATGCTATGTATGAATCTGAATTAATATACCTTTTAATTTCCATGTTATTCTTTAATGCTGGACTATAAATTATATCTGGATAACTTCTATTTTTTTTAATATTTCTAACTAATTTTTCATAATAATTCTCGTTACTTACACTTGCAAATTTTGCCATTACAAGTTCAAATGTTCCTAATGGAACACCTCCCTTATTTAAATTTTCATAAATATTAATAGCCCTCGCCCTATTATGATTATCAATTATTATTTGATTTAATTCAATATCATTCAAACAAGATATCAAATATGTCTTTAACGAATTAGCCCAATTCTCACCTTGCTTTTTTAATTCATTTTCAAATTCATCTCTCTCTGAAATTTTATCAGGATGATCTGCAAGTTCTTGAATATCTTTTGTAAGTATCGCTTTTACAAAAGCTTCTCTATCCTCCTCTTTCTTCTCATCAAATTCAGATAATATGTCTATCTGTATGTTTTCTGAAATTCTTTTAAGAATTTGGGATAACCACGCATCATTATTGCCTGTTAATAAATATAAAGGAACTAAATATTCCTTTCCGTCTAATCCACTTGAGCAAAAATTTATTAATTCAGATTTTGAATGCTCAATTTTTGAAAAAGGATTATAACAAGCATTTCCTCCGGCATTAAAGTTTATTATTTTAATTGCTTCATATATTTCACTTGACAAAAAATTAGGTTCCCCTTTTTCTGCATCCTCCCAAGGTAAAACAAGTTTTTTTGCATTAAAAAAATCTTCTACAGAATCCTCATCTGATGAATATTTAGGGATTCTTAAAAAAAAGCGTCTCTTTAGCGCATTTTGATTGGCCAGCTTTCCAGCACTACCGGCTATTTCAAAAACAGTATTTGAAAATGCATTTGCCAATACTGTTATCCTCTGTTGCCCATCTAGTAAAGCTAATATTTCTCCCTCCAACCCTAATTCGCTACTCGTTTTTCGTTCTTTACAACCAATCAGTTTATATGCATACTCATTCGAATCGCTATTTAATAAAAGAATACTACCTACTGGCATTTTAGCCAATACTGACGCAATTAATTTCGCCTGCTTTTCTTCTTCTTTCCATACAAAATTCCTTTGAAAATCTGGAAGCAAAATTTCCTTTTTGGTTATCTTATCAATAATACTACTTAATGGTTCTACTGTTGTTTTCATTTAACTTTCCTCACCTTGTATTAAAATTTTAATTATTTTCTAATTCGTATTCTTTGTGAGTAGTTAGGTCTATCAACAACTATTTCTTCCATATTCAACATCTCAACAAAATCTAGCAAATTTGATAGCATTTGCTTTACTTCACGTCTATATGGTTTTGGATCAGAAATTACTGCTGAATGAAGTTTTGCACATAACTCCCCAAAATACATACAATTATCATTCTCTTTAAGAGTCTTTAATAGCCATAAATACGAATTACTCCATCTAAATGACTCCTTAATTTTATCTTTTTGTCCTGTATATACCTCATCTATAAATGAAAAATACGTCCCTACTGTAAATGTAAATTCTTCCGGAAGTTCATATGAAAACAAAGTTTCTATATTGGGATGAAATAATTTTATTATCTTAGAATCCCAATTATACCCTAAATTTGAATCTTTCACACTTACAGCGTTAACTTGCTTTTCCATTTCCATCAAAAGTGATCTATCAATTCTTATCGCTTCATCAAATAGTCTTCTAATTTTTTCAATATCTTTCTCTTCAATATCTATAAGTGTAGCTATTTCCATATTTCTAAGTCTTCCAATACTCAAACCTGCATTTGTAGCATTTGCACTCCCAACTAATCCTCTTTTATTATCTATCACATATGTTTTAGCATGCAAATCAAATCGTACATAAACATTCCAACCTGTTTCTAATGCCATTTTAACTGCGGAAAAATCAGTACTACCCTTTATCACATCATCCATTCTGAAGCGGAGCATAAGATTTTTTTCTTTTACGTTTTCACCGATACAATTATTAAGATAAAGCAATGTTTTTTCTTTACAGTAAGCAGTTATTATCTGAACAGAGCTTGTTGCACTTTGCAATTCCATTTTCACAGAGTTTAATATCTCATTTGAAAGCAATATAGCCATATTATTCCACCTCTATTTTTTTGCGAAACTTTGTTATTGATTAATGTATCTACGTAATTTTTCATTCCAAATTGCAATCAGATTATCGTTTTGTTCCTCTTGTGATTGATTGGTTTCATCCACCGCTCTTATAAGAGATGCAACAAATAATTCAAATGCTATTTTAGCATCAATCGATTTAAAAATGTTTTCCAATGTAGTCTTATAAAAAATATGATCCATATTAAACGTAACTAGGCAACTACCAAGTTTAAATGAGTAATCAAACAGTCCAGCCGTTCTACCAAGATTTTTATGTACCACATTTACCTTATTATTCATATAACTATTTACATCTTCTTCTGTAGGATTCTCTATTCCTTGCTCTTGTAGTTCTTTCTTTGTTTCTTTGATTAATTCTTCTATTGGTGTATTCTGTCGCACTTTATCCGTTGCACTATTATGTTCATCCTCTTGGCTTTCTTCAGCTGAATTAATAATTTGAGTTGTCGGTGGAATTATATCTTCAATTGTTCTCGCATTTTCTCTTGTTTTTTTATTCGCCGCATACATTGAAGAAATTGTATCATGAATAATATTATACAACTGCGCCCAAACAGGTTTTACCTCTTCATCTATGTAATCATTTAGCTCTACTCGTCTTAACTCTACATGTTGTTTATTATTCGCTACTCCAAATGCCTCATCTAATTCAGGATTAAATCTAATTTCACAGCCCCACCACCTGTGTTCTGGCTGGTTTACATTTTCATAAAAATCAAATTGTCCAAAATCAATTTCTCTATTTGCTCTAACAATAGAAATTCCTTCAAGCTCTTTAACATGTTTCCCAAGTGGCGTTTGTCCAGGATTTCCTGCAATAGCAGTTTTGTCATAAAAAATATTTTTTACAATTGTAAATTTAATTTCCACTTGAGATTCCTTGACTTCTTTTGTAACTGGATCCGTATATTTAATTTTAAAAGGAACAATCCCATCTGGATATTGATCATTTGTATATGGTTCAAAGACAGGTTCCGTACAATTTATATTAACTCTTGGTGAAATAATCCCTGGATTATTCGGATTACCTAGTACATAATTATTACTCATCAACATCAATGGATCATTCGGCATAATCTCATGTGTAAAATCCTGATTTTCATGATGAATTAATCGAATACTACTCTTTCCTTCGCTAATAAAATACCTAAATTTTTGACCTAGCGCAAAATCCAATTTTTTAAATAAGAAATTTACAGTTTTAGGAACAACTCTATCACAGTTTTTCCATAAAATAAAAGTTCCATGTTTCATGAAATCATATTCTTTAATTCCCTCAGAAGATACCACTTTATATTGTAAATATTTTCTATATTTAGCTGGAATCTCAGCATTAATCGGATCTTCTATCTCCGTTTGTTCCTCAGTCTTAATTTTATTAATATCTAAAAATACTTTTTTACAATTTTTATAACCATCTTGCCAAGAATATGCATCTACTGACGGACATGCATAAAGTGATGCCTGTGGTAATCCAACACCAAATCGTCCCATACCTTTTCGATCTGTTCTAGTTGAATATCCAATTCCTAAGCATCCTTCAATCTCATTATATGTCATTCCACTACCATTGTCTAAAAAAGCAATTTCAGAAATATTGTTTCTTCCTGTTTTAGGATTATACTTTTCAGAAATAATTATTATAATATCACTTGCTTCTGCCTGAATAGAATTATCTATAATTTCAGACATCGCACATTCAATATTCTTATATCCTGTATTACGCAATGCATCTCCCATTGTTTTTATCACAAATATATCTTTTGCCATATTCTCCTCCTATGCTTCCCAATAATGATTGAAATGTGAAAATGCCATATTCTCGTTATATTGTCTTAAATTATCCTTTATGTCTACCAACAAACAAGTATCTTTTCCCCCCATTTGTACTCCCCTGAGTCCACGCCCAATCATCTGACTATACAAAACAACGGACTGTGTAGGTCTTGCTATAAATACACATTCAATATTTGTTGCATCAAACCCTGTTGTTAATACCTCATAATTTATTAATATATTCATATTATCATCTATATCTTTAAACTTTTCAATAGCAACTGCTCTTTCATTCGGAAGCATATTTCCATATACGACCGCATTCGGTATGTCTTCTAGAGTTAACATCGCTGATAATAACTGTGCATGTTTCACGGAACATGCAAAAACAATCGTTGGTTTCCGCTGCATATTTAATTCTCGAAGTTTCTGCATTATTCTTAAATTTCTATTTTTATTTTTTCCAATCAGCTCTAAAGTTGATTTTGAAAAATCATAATATCCATGTGATGAAGCAACTATTCTAATTTTATTGATTTCTTCATCAGAAAGACTATCTGGATATATTAATTCTTCCTTAATAATTTTAGATAAAACACCCCTATTCTGAAAATATCTTATTATATTTTCATCTGCATCTGTATTTGCCGCTTCTTGAACCGATAAATTCACTGCATTAATTAATTTAGTATCAATGCTAATAATTCTATTTGCAAACATTGACGCTAATAATCTATTATCAAAACTATATGCTGTTGTTCTTCCGGGTGTTGCAGAAAGTCCCATAAGTGTTCTATCATCTAATCCACCAGATCTTGTCATTATTTTTTCAATTAATTTTCTAGTTTCACTTGCAGAAGCTCTATGTGCTTCATCATATACTAATAATTTAGTATCACGAATAATGGTTTCAAATAGTTTCAGATTACTGTTTTGCATTGCTTGCAACTTTTGTATTCCACATACCATGAATCCATTAAATCCAGCTTTTGTAATTCCAACATCATACTCTCCCCATAATTTATAAGTATGAATCGATCCATTACCGATATTTCTCCAAACACTACAAAATGTTTCATATGCTTGTTCTAAGAGTTCAGTAGTATGTGCAACCCAAAGAATCAATCCTCTTTTATGTAAATTATAGTTGTAATAATGAGAAATAATATGTGTCGCTGTTTTTGTTTTTCCAGTACCAGTTGGCATATGAATTAAAAATCTTTTTAATTCATAATCAGCATTCAGCACATTTAATGCCTTTTGTCTAATAATATATTGATAATCAAGCAATTCATAAAATTTTTCATTTGATACAATTACATCCTCAGATTCTTCATTTTGATTTTTCTTTATGAATACTTTTTCTGGTGCATATTCCAACAATCTAAGAATACGTTTATTAATATCAGATTCCTTCCAACTTGAATTTGAAATTGTTTCAACTAAAATATTGAGATCTTCACAATTAGAATACTTTTCTGGTAAATCAGATCTAAAACCAAGAACTTCTTGTTGAGGTAAAGATTTTAATAATCTTAATCTAAAACTTTTGTTTTTTAATATCGAAATACCATAAATACATAATATCATATCACTTAGACGACTTTTTGAAGCAAAAGCTTCATTTTCTACATTCCATTCTAGTAATGAATCAACTAGATCCGTACCAAGAAATTGTTTTAACTCTTCTGTTGAAAATTTCATCATATATTTCTTTAAAATCTTATGATCCATTCACCTACTCCTTTATTTCTTTTATAGCTTCTACAATAGCATCTAACTCCTCAATTGTTGTAAACTGACTAATCCCAATTCGAATCGTACCTAATGTCCTATCATCTTTCAAATAACTATGTATATATGGTGCACAATGATATCCGGTCCTAACAGCTATTTCAAAATCCTCATCCAATATCATCCCAACATCTTCAGAATTTAAACCATCAATAACGAATGACACAATTCCAATATGATTTTCTTGATTATATGGAAGAAACATTTTTACATCATTTATTTTAGATAATTTATTAACAATATATCTTGTCATTTTTTTTTCATATAATAAGTGTTCTTCTTGTTTAAGTACTGCAAGTGCTGCATTTAGTCCTGCAATAGACACAATATTAAAGCTAGACGATTCATATCTGCTCTCAGCTCCTCTTGGCATTTCAAGACTTAATGAATTACTTCCTGTGCCACCTACTATGAAAGTATCCAATTCAACTCCAGAAATATTGAAAAATCCTCCAATTCCAAATGGACCATAAAGCGTCTTATGACCTGTAAATCCTATTAAATCAACATCTAATAAATCTGCTCTTATTTCAAGCAATCCCAGCGATTGAGCTGAATCTAAAACATTTATAGCACCTTGTTTTTTTGATTCTTTAAATATCTCTTCGATTGGTAAAATATATCCTGTTACATTGCTAATATGAGTGCAGAATACCACATCAGGTTTATCTTTTGAAAACTCATATTTCATCTTTTCAATATCTATTTCTAAACCATTATTTAATGGTAATTCCTTCACAATAAGTTTCTTTTTTTTAGATAAGTCATAAATTACTCTAGCTACTGCATTATGCTCATATGGCGAAACATAAATTACAGATTTTTCCTTTAGTTTCAACCCATTTATTATCTGATTCATTGCAATAGTAATTGAAGGTGAGAATATTACAGGTGTTGTTAAATCTGTATGTATTAATTTTCTTAACCTCGTTTTTGTATCCTCTATAAGTTTACTTGCTTCCTGTGCCAACCTATAAGATCCACGTCCAGCATTAATAGCACCATCTCTATTCATTTTATCCATTGCAACATAGACATCTTCTGGTTTTGGAAAAGTAGTTGCCGCATTATCCAAATAAATCATAATATCATTCCTTACCTAATTATTTTTTCTATCATTTCTAATAAAATTGAAACTCTATCATTTACACTTAAATCATCGTATTCCTCTAATGTGTCTTCAATTATATTTCTTAATACACTTCCTGTACTTTCATCTGTATGACTATAAAGCTTATTAATCAATTCTCCATTTCTTCCTGTAAAGGTCAATTTTAATTCTCCAGAGGCTGCATCATCTCTAATTGATTCAATTTCTTTTTTTACTTCTAATAATGCTTCAGAAAATTCTTCAAGAGAATCTGAATTCCAATTCTCTATATATACATCTGTGATTGCCTTTACAATCTTGCCTGCAATTTCCTGATCACTATAAACTGACATTAATTCAAGATAAGACATAAAATTCGTTATTTGTCCATTATAAAGTCCTTGTTTTGAGCGATTACTTTGTTTATCGTACCATTCTTTTAATGTATGATAAAGTCCTTGCTTTCTTTTTTGATCCCAAATATTGTATATTATAGAGATGGCCTGTTCCTCCACCCACATAAAATAATCATCAAAATACATCTTACTTTCATTAATCACTTCGTATGTCTTCTCTAAAGAATTTGTCCCAAATGCTTTAGGAAAATCAACAAATAGTATTTCAAACGAATTAAATTCCACTTTTTGCATTGCCTTTTTTATTGTCTTCATGGAATTCTGCATTGATTTATCCGCAATATATTGATCAATGTTTATCATATTTCGTGTAACCTGTGGAAGTGCTCTAAACCACCTTTGCATACAGATAAAAATATCTTTTATTCTATTAGAAGATAAATTTCTATTATCGTCTACTTGGAAAAGAATATTTAATTCATTAATATATTTTTCTTTTTCTAAATCTGCTTTTGAAACATAAAGTGCAAAATCATCTGGATGCTCACACATATTCACAACAATCTCAGGAGTAATCTGCATTTCTTTATCCGCAAAATAGATAATTATATCTTCTCTTCTGTTTGCAAGTATATATGATAAATAAAAAGGTAACACTCCTGCTCTCATTCCATATGGCTCAGCAATCAATTTTTCAACAATATACAAAAGTGATACTTTTTGATTACAACAAGAATCTACATATTTATTTATTTCATCAAGGATTCTTTGAATGTCTTCACGAATTTCATTTTTAGTAATTCCAGTTACATCAAACAGTGCTCTATATATAGTTGCTTCCTGATTAGATCCAGCATAAAAATCTGTGGTATCAATATGAGAAAGTATCGCATTTATAATATTTAATCTAGCCTTCTTTGTTTGTGTTGTTCCAATAAAGGCTCTATTTACCATCTCATTGTTAATAATAGGCGTTGCCGTATAAACATTTTCGCAACAATCATTGACAGCTTGTTCTTCGTTCCCAGATTTTACATTTCTTATTTTCTCCCCATCATAATATAAAACTCTTGATTCTGGATCTTCTTCATATACATTACTAATCAGAGTTTCTAATTCGAGAGTCAAATCATCTAACAATAGTGGCAATTCCTTTTTTAGTATCTGATTATTATTCGTAAACACTTGATCAGCTCTTAATTCACTAATAATTTCATAATCCTTTAGTTGTTTTTTTACTTTTAATCCCTTTTTCGGACAAATAACAACTATTTTCTTATTAGCTAATTCCAAAAGATGTTTTTTTACTTGCTCTTGTTTAATTCCAACAAAGCTATATAATGATATAACTTTTCCATCTAATCTATCTTTTCCAAGCAAGGCATCTGCTGAATCTATTGATAAGAAATCATCAACATGCATATATTCATTTGTGAAATAACGCGTAATAGTTTTTACAGTATTATATTTTCTAGGAAGAATATAATATTTACCTGTTACTTCTAATAGAGTTTTTGAATAATTTACATTATCTCCTTTAATTTCTCTTTGCCTTCGTATTTCGGCTTTTAATTCAGATCCTGCACGCGTCTTAAACACATATGCATCTGTTGAATTTTTATGGTAAATAAAATTTTTCTCTTTTAATTCTTTAATAGCCTGTTCTGGTTCTATAGCATTTACAGAAAGTTTTAGATATTTCTTCGTTGCAGGAAACTCATCCTCTTTATTAACAATAAGTACTACTGCTAATGCCTTGATAATTTTACTCTGATCTTCTGTTTCACATCTATCAAGTGCATATTCAGCACTTAACCAGATATTATGTATATATTCATTATTAACTTCTTTTTTAAACAAAGAGCAAAAGTAATCATATATCAAATCCGCTCCTATGCTCCATTCCTTATCTGCGGTATGTTTTGATATAAACCTTGCCATACTATTCGGTTCATCATTAGATATAAATGTAAAAAGTGTCCTTTCATTTTGTGCAACTTTCTCACTTACATTTAATAGTAGATATGATGCTAAAGGATTCAAAGGATAACATCCACGAAAAACAATATTTTTAAATTCATTTTCTAAGAAATTACTTTTGAAAATTGGTAAACTCCAAAAATTCCTTAAGCAATCAGTTCCTAAATATTTTTCAAAATGTGGAATATTATCCAAACAATTATTATCTTTTACAATTGCATTTTTTATTAATTCATAATTGTTTTTTGAAGAAGTAATAAAATATTTTTCAATTAATCGTCCCTCTATGCCAGTAAAAGAATTGATAATTTCCTGTGAAAGATATCTTCCATATTCTTTTATACTCTTATGTGCAATCATAGTAAAAAATATTTGAGAGTTCTGTGAGTCTGCAGCTAGTTCACAAATATCTTGTAGTAATTTCATATTAGAACCTGATGCATGCCCATCTTGACTTTCAATAAATTTACTAAACTCATCAAAAACAATGTATATTCCACTATAATTATAATCTTCTACAAGTTTTTCACTTGTACTCTTATACAATGGAAGTACATCTGATACAGCCATCGGATTAAAATCGCTTCCTGCAGTTACCTTGGGATATAAAGTCTTAAATAAATCTAAAGCATTCTTTGAATACATTTTTAATTCTGTCTTCAGACTTGACATATTCATCCCATTCTTGACAATTTCTTTTTCAAATATTGAATATGTATCCACATAATTTTGTTCCCAATCTTCTATTCTTTTTAACGCAATTGAATAATATGTATCGGGAACTAAATCTAATAATCCATCTCTCTTCAAAGCATCGTTTAATCCATATAAAAATGCTTGTTTAAGGTCCCCTGTTGTATCAGTTATTAAAACAGGCAAAAATCTATTTTTGCCCCATATATTACTAATCAATTTTGACGCAATAGTCCCTAACTCATCAACTTTACTTACATTACTTTTTAGCTCTTCAATTATCTTATTATTCTCATCATTTCTAGGCATTGATAATACCGCTAATAACACAAGTAATAGATGTGACTTTCCTTTTCCATAAGGCCCAATTAAAAGAGTTGCCTGTTCCTTATTTTCCATAACCGCTTTTAAATAATCTCCCATAATATTTACGGAAGATTTGGTTGGTATGTACCCAAGCACCTTTTCTGGTTTATTAAGACTTAAATATAAATTAACAGCTGTTTTGAAATCACTATTAATTTTAATTATATCTTTTAATGAATTTATCTTTGCCATTTTCTCACCTACTAATTATTTTTATAAAAATCCTCAATGATTCTAATCGGATTTAATTCTTTTACCGCATATATAATATCTAAACCAGCAGTACGATCCACATGAATAAAGCCAGCAGCATCTAGTCTATCAAAATAGTCATTTGCCATGATTCCTGACATATTATAAATTTTAGCTAATCCCTTTTCCTCATAAATGACTTTTTCAATAGAAATATTTTCATTTTCAGTCAATTTTGTTGCTAACTCATAAAGAACAACCGAATCATCTAATAATTTTTTGTTCGGATGATTCTTTATGTATTTACCATCCACTTTTCTAATCAAAGAAAGCTGTGAAAAAGGTGAAATACTTTTATCTTCTGGATCTACTTTATCCTTATTCTTACTATACATACTAAGCAAAACATCAATATCGTTGCTCAACGATTTTTCTGAGAATTTTGTTCCTGCAGCATATTTTTTCGTTTCTCTTAATAATATATTATTAATTTCATTCTTATCTAGATCTTCTGCATCACAACGATTAAAATACATAAACCAGGTTGTCGCATCTTCAAGATTTTTTGCTATGAACGAATGCATAATCCAAAGTGTAAACGGATTTTCCAAATACGGATCATACTTTGCAACTAACTGACCTATTTCAGATAATTGCGAACCTGCATTATTTGTTAAACCAAATGCTCTCATCCAATATCTTAATGATTTAACCATATTGCTACCAATACCAAACAAGTCTGTGGCATTCTTTCGCGTAAAAGCATCTGGCGTATTCGGCAAAATATATAATGCCTTATTAATCCATCCATCTCGTAATGCAAACTTTTCATGTCCTTGAAGTTTAAGTTTTATTTTCTTTATTGCCATTTCATGTCCTCTTTATACCTAATACTTTTCTCATATAACATCCTGCATTGAAATGCCCTACACATTCTGTACATCTTTTACACTTTTCATCGTTAATGCTATATGTTATTTTTCCTGTTCCGTCATCCTTAACACTTATTGCATCATACTTACATACTCCCTCACAAGCTTTACACCCCAAACACATTTGATATTTCGTTAACTGACATTGAACTTTACCCTCTGCTGCTGATAGTGTCCTTGCTTTTGCAATATGTATATCTTTAATAATGACCTTTAATCTCGTTCTCCCAATTCGTCCCTGAAGAATTAACATAACTTTTCCATCCTTGCTCATCACATACACTTCACCAAGCCGTTTATTACCTAGTTCTTTGTTAATGTAGCCAAATGGTTTGAATAGCTCATATAATTCATCTGTTATCGGATGTTGTAAATCATAATTAAATGCATTTTCAGCTGTTGCACAAGGTTCAAATGTCACTATAGATGTTTGTGCAACTGCCAAACCATTGCCTCCTTGTCGAGCTTTCCATCCTCCATCATTTACATATTCTTCAGGATCTGGTTTTCCAATCTGTTTAGCAAAAGCTACTAACAACTCATGCCAACGAATATATTGATTATGCATATGGACTTTTGCTAAAAATTCAGACCAACCGCCATTGTTTGGGCAACACCAACAACCAACTCGAGTCCATCCTAATCTATATGCTTCATTAAAATCTATTCCCGTTGATAAAATATATAGCCAGACATCATAATCCATCCATTCAATAATTGGAGAAACCACTGTTTGTTTTGAAATTTTAGGACTTTCGCTTTCTCTTTCATATTTGCTTCGACTTACGGATTCACTACGTCGAATACCTTGAAAACTAAGAATATTATTCTTGTCCTTAAAAGCAGAAGCAATAGTCTTTTGGATTGCTCCCGTCTTAAAAACTGTACAACACCATCTCATTACTCTACTAGGTGGTCCAATAACTTCACAAAGATTTTCAAAATTCTTTTCTCGATTCTTTGCTGTTAGAATTCTTACTCCCTGTGATTCTTCGTTTTTGTTAAATCGTTTTTTATACTCCAAAGTATATGGGAACTCTAAAGTTGTATCCCCAAAAATATGAAGTACTTTATTTGTTCCTAACGCTCGATTAACAATATGAGAAGTGACTGTCGAATCCTTTCCCCCACTAAATGAAACCATCATGTCTTCAATATCATATTTTTCTTGATATTTCTGAATAAAGTCTACTGCTTCCTCTGTTATATCATTATATCTATCAACATTGGCTTTAATAAATATTTCAATATATGAATCAAAATATTTATAGTCTATTTTATTAGAAAAAGCTTCATATTGCTCTTTTATTTTGTAAATTTCTTCAATTGGCAATTTATTTACCTTAGTTATTGATAATTTAACTTTTTCCCCATCCACAATATAGAAGTTACTTCCAAACCAAACCGAAGATTTTTGATATGCTGTCGGATTACCTTTAAGAATTAACGAAACAAGAACATTCTCCTCTGGAAAAACAGGTCTCAAATCGGTAGCAATATATCGTCCTTTTTCTCCACAATTTGGACAGAATTTATCAAATATAGGAATATTACATCCATCACACCAATATATCGTAGATGACATTTTTGTAGTACATCCACAATTAGGTTTTATACACTTTTCACCGTTCATAGGTACCTTACATTTAGGGCAAATTCTCTCTATCATATATTCTCCAACTCACTATTTTGTTTTAACTGCATCACAAATATCACAAATATTGCAATCAAAATACTCACATATTCTAAGAATAACAGACATAGATACTTCTTGTCCTTTATTTAATTTCGTCATTGTACCTGATGCTATTTGTAATTTTTCTCTAAATTCTTGCTTTGTAATTTCTTTTTCTGCTAACATAATCCACAATTTTTTATAGCTTACTTTCATTTTAAATCCTTTATAATAAAAACTAAAATTTATATGTAATCTCACTTATAAGTTTATCACATTTTATTCAATCTATCATCAAGAATATAAATAAATTCTTGATATTCTTGCGATTTTTACGCAAATATTTGATTTTTTTATTTAATAATTCTAATTCATTCACAGCATCTTACATTTCCTGATTTTTATAAATTAAGACACTTTTTCGGACAGATCTTAATGAATCTGATATACTTAAATTAATACATAAGAAAGGATTCAGTGTCATGTCCAGAAAAAGAAGAAATTTTGGTGCAAAATTCAAATCAGACCTTGTGATCGAGCTACTCAAAGGAGAAAAAGATCTCAATACCTTAGCAACAGAAAACAATATTCAACCAAATCTTCTCCGTAACTGGAAAAGAGAATTCTTGAACAATGCTTCTGCTGTGTTTGACGACAAACGTGAGGAAAACCTCAAGGAAAAGCTTGTCGAAGAACGCAAGGAAAAAGCTGAGTATGCAAAAAAGGTTGGTCAGTTAACCATGCAGGTGGACTGGCTCAAAAAAAATCTGAAGAAATTTGCGGACCTGACTACGAGAGTAAATTTAGTCCGAAACCTTTTGACGACTAAAGAACTTCCTGCTTCTGTTGGCGCCAGCTTACTTGATATCAACCGTACAAGTATTTATTACAAAGGATCTCCAGTATCTGATGATGAACTGGCATGTAAAGAGATCATAGATCATCTCCATACGGATAATCCAATCTGGGGTGCAAGACAGATGTCTGCACAATTAAAAGCCAGAGGATATAGAGTCGGTCGTCGGAAAGCCAGACGATATATGAATGAAATGGACATTTATCCAATCTATCCTAAGATGAATCTGTCTAAGCGTATGCAACAGGCAAAAGTCTGCCCTTATCTACTCCGCAATGCTGTCATTGATAAACCAAATCAGGCATGGTCCATGACATTACATATATTCCGATCAAACACGGATTTCTGTATCTGACTGCAGTGATCAACTGGTACAGCCGCTGTATCGTCGGATGGGAAGTAGATGATACTCTTGATACCCGAATGGTGCTCAATGCATTAAATAAAGCATTTAAGATAGCTAAAACTCTGATCTTGAACTCTGATCAGGGATGTCAGTTTACCAGCCAGCAATATATCGATTTTGTAAAAGAAAATGGTATCCGCCAGAGTATGGATGGAAAAAGTCGTTGGGCTGATAATATCATGATCGAACGATGGTTTCGAAGTTTTAAGTATGAAGAAGCTTACCTGACACAATATAATAATATCAAAGTATATTAGTCAAGAGCAAAAACATCACATATTGTAAGTTTGTTTATCTTCTCTTCTTGTATTTTTTTAAGATATTTTATCTCCTCTTAAATAAACCTTGAATTATAACTATTGTTCTACCTATTAATTTTATTTAATTATTATCTTTCTTATACCACTGCTATATCTCATCCAACCGATAACTATGCACCGGATACCCACAACAATGTATATACAATCCTTTGCCATATCTCGACCTCTCTGCCGTCAAAGAATACTTACACCTAACACACTTCTGCCCAGTTCCCCCATTCCGATTAAAATACTCTTCCACAAAATCAACATCTACAAATTCTGATGTTTTACATTCAGGATATCCCACACAACCTATAAAGAATTTTCCCTTCGGACTTTTCTTTAATTGCATCGGTTTTCCACATTTCGGACATTTCTTATGTAGTCTTATATATGCTGCAAACGTATTTTCATCCGTTTCTTCCTCTTCCGAATCTGTTTCTGCATTACTCTCATCTATCGTCTTATTCATCTCCATAAATCCATAAATTGCAGATGCTGTATTAGCCCCTTTAAATCGGATGATCGGACGATATTTCATCCGTTCTTCTTTAAACCCTGCTTGTGTACTTGGAATTCCGTACCAAACAATTTTTTTATCAATGATTGCTAATGGATTACTTACAAATGTATTTTCAATTGCCAATGACATCAATTCTTTTGGCAGAGACTTTCGATTTTCTGCTCGTATGCAAACTTTAATACCTCTTTGTTTGACTTCTTTTAAAGCTTTTACCAATTTTGTTATAAAAAGGCTTGTCTTAGGTTTATCTGGAATATCAATCCTGATTTCTCTTTTTGCCGTTATGATATCATTGATAAACGCCCACTCCCCTTCTTTCTCTTTATAAAACTTCATTGTATTTCCAAGGTTTTTATTATAACCCTCTTCAAAATAAGTTCCTGTAATGTCATTTGATTCGCGAATTTCTTTGTCGATCATCTTTTTAAATATAAGATTTTGTGATAGTTTTTTATTTTTCATATAATCTACATTTGCTAGACCTATAAATTTACCTCGACTTCTTGTAAGTGCTACATTAAATAATCGATTGGCATAATCATTTTGCATAGATGTCAGTAATATTCCTGGAGCTTTCATTCGATAACAATCGACTGCATCATATATGATCACATCTTTTTCTGAACCTTGAAACTGATGTACAGTTGCCGATGAAATTGTTTTAGCTTCTGGATGAATACTGGCTGTATCTCTTATCATTGCATGTAATAAACGAGATTGTGCATGATATGGCGTTATGATTCCTATCTTGTACTTTTTCTCAATATTTAGCGCTAAATAAAAAGATAAAAAGGCACTTAGAATATTAACTCTGGAATTATCACTTACTTTCGTACAAGTAGTTAATAACCCAGATAAATCTGCTAAAACCATTGCTTGATCACAAAGAGGCTCTTGTTTTGTAATATCTGATATTTTATCTTTTATAGACCCTGCAGATTTTAATAAATCATTATACATTCTATGACTAACAAACTCTGCAATCTTTGGATGCATTCGATATTGTGTATCCAACAGGCATAGCCACTCATGTTTTTTATGTTCGTTTACTGCTTTTGTAATTCCGCAATATTGAAAAATATCTGTATTTAGTACTGAATTTTTGTTACTTTGAACGATTGGTGGTAATTGCCTAAAATCTCCCATGCATACAAAATATTTTTCTACAAGACTTGCTGAGAATATAATCTGTGGAATATATGCCATGCTCGCCTCATCAAAAATAACTACATCAAATTTCGAATCGAATATGACAGGATCTACCACTGCTTTTGATACAGTAGTCGCAACAAATCTTGCATCCTTTACACATTCCTTCTCTTCTGTCATCAGTCGAAGACGGATACTTTTTAATTCCTCTTCAATTGTTGCGTATTCTGAAGATGTTCTGCTGATATATTTTCTTCGATCTAATAATTCTTGACGTTTTCTAAGTAGAGATGGATGTCTGTGAATTGACAGATTATAGGAAGTTAAATATTCATGATTTAATAGCTCCTTATCTTTTGGATATCCATACCGAACGAATATCCCCGGTTTTATGGTGTCTCCTGCTAACTTTGCTACTCTTTTTACTGCACCATCTACGGAAACATTGCTATACGATAACATCAAAACTTTTTCTTCATTTTCTATATGTTTTAATGCAATCTTTGCTAATGTCTGTGTTTTTCCTGTTCCTGGAGGTCCCCATACAAAAGTAATCAGTTGTTCAAATGACATCTTAACTGCTGTATCTTGGCCTCTACTAATTTCTGTATCTGACTGATCAATGGAATTTGTTCCTTCACAGATCAGACTTTTTACGATTTGTGATGGTTCACTTTTCATAATTGTTAGTCGTTCAATCAATGAATTTAGCAATCTCCATGGTTCGGCTGAGATATCAATTGATGGTATGTCTTTTCCTAATTTTGCTTTTGTTTCAATAATGATCGTGAATTCTTCGCATCCTACAATACTTCCTTCTTCTTTTTCTTGTCGATGCCATATGGTGATCGGCGTTCCTTCTGGATAGGATAATTCATCGTCTGATTCAAATGAATATATGTATTTCCCCTTTTTGAATTCAATTAACTTTCCGTCGAAGAGGCTTTGTTTTTTGCCTCCATTCTTGCGTAGATAAGAAATCTCTCCTTGTAAAGCATCTTTGTATTTTTCGTAGAAAACATCCATTGTTTTGTAGGATTGATTCCATTGTTTTTTGTTATTTTTATTTTTATTTGCTTGATTTCTTGTAGTACTTGTTTTTGTTGTTTTAATATCTTGATTTTCTAAAGTTAGATATCCATCAACATCAAAACATGATGGGTATTTAAATATTTTTTCTTGATCTACACTTTGGAACTTTACATATACGTGATCATTATCAAGCTTTGTTATTTCTCCTGTTCCATATTTCTTATGGATTACTTTTTCCCTTACTAAATTCATAAAATATTTCCCCGTTTTAATTAATTTTGATTTGTGCAAAATTGTAATAAATTATATCTGTTATTATACCATATTTTTGTGTATTTTCAACAATACATAGCTTTGCTATTCAACAATTTCTATATAATATCTATTCCATTATCTTCCTTAGTTCATATCTCTCCTCTGATTTTAAATATAATCCCTCTGTTAGCGTGATTCTTTCCTTATCATCCCTACTAAATATAGAAAATTTTCTTTGCCCTTCTTCATCATAAACAGTTACATCAATAAACTTCCAATTGTTTTCTTTTAAATTTATAATATAAAATTCTTCAACTGGAATATCTATACCAATCTTAAACTTTCCAGGTCCTATTTTAATACGTTTGCCTTTATCCAAATTTTCTTGGTTTTTGACAAGTGCTTTTTTCTTCTTTTCCAATCTCTTTTGTTCCAATTTATTGAAATCTATATTATAAACCTCCTCTAGACACTCCAACATCTTTATAATTCCTTTTCCCACATATAAATGATTTAATCCAAATGCATATTTCATAGTATTAATACATTGTGGATCAATATAATTAATCTCATTTTTATTTTTTGTAAGTTCCTGTTTTATCAATGCATTTTTATTTTTACAATACTTCACAGGATATTTAAATCCACAGCCTTCTTCCCCTGTCCATCCATTATAAGAATGAGGATTATATGTTTGGCTTCCTAGTTCATATTCCAATTTACAAATTAATCGAGCTGTGTCTTTATCAACTATCATCGCATATTCCCCCTTTTATTTATTCTCAGCGATTTTCTATATCTATCTAAATTATATCTAATTCTTTTACTATAAAACATAGCTACCTTAAAGAATTAGCCTAACTTAATTCTCTGTCTTTGAGAAATTAGCAATTTTTAAATTTTTTATGCCTTTTCCACACAAAAAAGACATATCCCATTCTCAAAGATATGCCTTTCCCATTCAACCAAAATCATTCAATTTCTCTATTCTTCTTTTCCACCTACTCCTCCGTCTTAATCGAACTAATCACCACATCCCCCAACTGACACCCCACTTTCCTAACAACAATATCCTCAATCTGACTCCTCTCAACCTTCGACAAATCCTTCTTATTCACCAACACATCCACCTTCCCATTCGTAATCGTAACAATACTATTCAAAAATCCCTTAGCCCCCAGCAGATTCTCCGCTGCAGTCTCCATCTCCATCTGTTCTGACAACATTGCCAGTTTATCCACTGCATCCTGCTTCACGCTATCTTTCACCGTCTGATCCTTAATAATCTCTTCCAATGTATCCTTCGCCTTACTATGTGTCTGCTCCCTCTCTAATTTCGCTTTCGCCACATAATTACTAACCTGAGCATTTGTAAGCACCGCTTCCCCAACGTCGGTCACATCATCGGTTACTGCTGCCGCACTTTCTTTTGACACGTTCTTTGAAACTGTCTTCGTCTTACTATTCTTCGTCCCTGCCGGATCGTATTTCTGACTATAATTTACATACCCTGCAACAGCGATCACAACCGCTAAGGTCATGATGATCATCTGATTTTTCTGAAATACTTTTTTCATTGTTAGGAATCCTCCATTTTTAAGACTTTCACTTTATAAGATGAAATATGAAATAACACAGAAACTGCTTCAACGATCTGATTCTTTATAATATCATTCCCGCCGCCTTGGGCGACAACGACCACTCCTTCAACGACTGGTTCTACTTCTTTGATCACATATGGGACTTTCTTTCCATCTTCTTCGACTAAGACAGTCTGTTCATCTTCTTTGACCGTTTTTTCTTTTTCACTGCTGCTTTGTTCGTAGGGACTATCTTTATTTACGACAGCTTCTTTGGATGAATTAACGGTGATCATCACTTTTACTTTTCCGACTCCTTCTACATGTTTTAATGCATTGACCAATCGTTTTTCCTGCTTTTTCACATAGAGATCGGTAGAATCTTCTTTTGCTGTGGTTTCAGTGCTTTGTGCGTTCTTCTTTGTCTTCCCGGATGGGATACTTACGATGATCAGGCTGACGCCAAGAAGTAAGATCAGGCAAAGTTTTGGAATGCCGATATTTTCAATCAGATGTTGTAGTTTTTCCCTCTCTATCATATTTCTTCTACTCACTTATATTTATATTAGATTCCTTCATATTATAGAAGTTTGAAATTGCGGTTTTTAGTTTCTTTGTATGACGAAGCTTGTCTGTTTTGATGTCGATCTTCTCGATGGTTCCTTTTTCATTTACCTTTGAGTCAACGTCTAATACTTTGAGATCGTACTGTGAAAATAATGTTGTGATCTGTTCTTTGATTTGATTTTGTTTTTCTTCTTTTGCACCATCTAAAAATGTAGGGTTATTTTCTCCTTTGACTGCTGTTGAGATTGCCTGTGTCACGATATCTTCGTTGGATAAATAATAGGATATTGGCTGCATCATCAGGGAGATGAGCATAAATCCTGTCATTAACCGAAGGTATGGACGGTAGATGCTTTTGTCGCAGAGCTGATCGATCAGTGTTGTTAAAATTAGGAAAAATATGATCATTTTTAGATAATCCATAATCCTTACCCCGCATAATAATTAACGTTGGTTGAGAATGCGATCAATGCCACGGATAGGATAAATAACAGTGCCATCGTAAAGATCATCGAAAGCATTAATTTTCCGCTTTGAATGACTGCATCCATCGCTCCGGTGATCCTTTTATCGGATATGGGCTGGATCATGATCCCTGCCAGTAGATAGGTAAGAACAACTGCTGTGATCTCTATGACTGGTGGGACGATGATTACGATCAGTACAAGGATTCCAACGGCTCCGATGCTGTTTTTGATCACAACTGCCGAACCGATGACCATGGTCATGGCTGAATTTAAACCATTTCCGATTCCTGGAATGGCACTCATTCCTTTTTGGAGAACTGTATTTTTCATGGAATCAACGGCTGGAAGGATCATCGACTGGATTAGCTGAACTCCTAACAGGACACTTAGGAATCCTTTGAGCAGAAACTTGATCATACCTTCGAGCGTTTTGCATAGTCTTGAAAAATGTTCTTCTTTAGATATATGGTTGATGATCTTTAAGACAAATAAGATCTTGATCATCGGAAGTAATACAACATTTGTAAGGGTTGTCATTGCATAGATCAGCAGAAGATAGAATTCATAAACTGTCGTTGATGTCGTGATCCCGGAAGTTGAGACAACAGCCAGTGAATATGCCATGATCATTCCTTTCATATAATCTGCCATTAAGGTAACGAGCTGCGTCACTGTTTTGTTTAAATAAAAAAAGGAATGTACCATGACACCGCATAGGATCACATAAGTAATATAAAATGCACTATTGGCTGTACTTTGCTGAAAAAAGGAATCGGACAGATTTTTAAAGATGGCTGCGGTAAATGCGATCAGAAGGATTTCTCTGATCAGGTCTTTTTGGATCAACATACGGTTTAAAAAGACCTCTTTCATTTTGGCTTTGATCGTATGCAGAACACCTTTTACATTTCCGTGGATCAGCTGTTTTACTAATTGTGTATAAGATAGATTGATCTCTTTGTCTTTTAAGGTGTTTTCCACATTGGTAAACATATCTTCGTTAAGTTTTGTTTCTTTGGCTGAAATATCATTTGTTCTTGTAAGGATCAGTAAAAATAGCAAGGTTAGCAGGAATATTCTTTGTTTCATGTGCCATTTCCTAATAGTTTCTGGATCGTTCCAAGCAGCGATTCAAAGACTGGAAGTCCAACGATCAGGATCGCTAATTTTCCTGCAAACTCAATCTGCTTTGCGATCGATGCCTGTCCTGCGTCTTTGCAGATATTGGATGCGAACTCGCAGATGAAGGAGATACCGATCAGTTTTAAAAGGATCTGGAAGTAGCTTTGTGGGATTTTTGAATAGGACCGGATCATCTTAAACACGGTTAGTATTTCCTCCATTTGTTTTAGTCCATACATTGCTAGAAGAATGCTTGAGATCACTGCGATCACGACTGCGATCTCTGGACGGATCGTTTTGATCTTCATGGCGATCAGACTTGCAACGATCCCAAAGACTGCGACTTTTATCATCTTAGTATTCGCCTCCAATCTCTAGGATATCGTAAAAAGTGTCTGGACGCTTTCAAACAGATCATAGATATACGGGATCACCCAGCCAAGAACAAGGATCAGACCGGCAAGTGTGATCAAAAATGCCTGTTCGTCTCTTCCGGAATGTTTTAAGACCTGCACAAGGATCGTTACAAGAATTCCAACGGCTGCGATCCGAAAAATGATATTGACACTCATAACCCCTCCTTGTCATAAAAATGTCTGGTAGTTGCTTTATAGTAAGATGATCACGATCAGAACGCTTAGTGATATACCGAGGCTTCGGTACATCTTGCAGTTCTTTACTACTTGATCTTTCATAAGGAAGATCTGGTCATCAAGTTGTTCGATCGTCAGCAGGATCGTTTTCTCCTGCATCTGTTGGTCAAGATATCCGATCGTTTCACCCATGTTTTTTAAGATTTCATAAAACTTTGGTTCATAGATCACTTGTTTTAATTTCTGCTCCGCGGTCTGCTGCCATATTTTAGCGAAAGATTCTTCACTGTGTGTCTCTAACTGCTTTGCCACCTTTTTTAGAAATGGCTGATATTCCTTCTCTGTCTTTGTCGATATTTTTAAAACAGCTTCTGGAAGTGGGGTAAATCCATAGCGGATCTCTCCTTGCAGAAGGTATAACATTCGTTTGATCGCAATTCCCTGTTCCAGACGTTTTTGTTCTTTTGCGGCTTTGTGAAATCCAAATCCGATCCCTGCGAAGATCACGATCAATGATCCTAATATCTTGATCAATTTAGAACCACCCCGTTTTCATCCATGATCTGTGCGATATAGCCTGGCTGGTTTCGCTGTTCTAAGATCACGTAGCGCTGAAACATCTTTTTGTTGATGATCTCCCGCATATATGGATTCTTGGATAACGATTCTTTGTTCTTTCCATGGGCCGTTGCAAGAATGCTGCATCCACGGTAGGCACAGAAAAATAAGGCTTCCACATCTTCTTTGCTTCCGATCTCGTCCACAGCGATCACATCGGGGGCCATGGATCGGATCAGCATATTCATGCCCTGTCCTTTTTCACATGCATCCATGACATCTGTCTGAATCCCGAGATCATTTTGGGCAACGCCTTGGTAGCATGCTCCGATCTCACTTCGTTCATCGACAACTCCAACGGTCTGTCCTTCATCAGAGATTTTTCGGATCATATCCCGAAGCAGAGTTGTTTTTCCACAGCCGGGTGGTGATATGATCAGCGTTGGAATGAGTTTCCCCATTCTGGTGCAGCGTGAATATAAGATGTCCGCACATCCTTTCACTTCGTGTGCGACTCGGATATTTAACCCGGAGATATGTCGGATCGTTTTGACTTTATCATGATCCATGACAACGGTCCCGCAGATTCCAACCCGGTGTCCGCCTCGGATCGTTAAAAATCCTTGTTTTAACTGTTCGATATAAGCATACATCGAATAGCTGCTGATATATTCCATGGCTTGTCTGATTTCTTGTGAGGTTACGATATGTAATTGTTCTTTTCTTGTTGTGATCTTTCCCTGTTCGGATAGATAACAGGTTTTTGCGTTGTATTTTAAAATGACTGGCTTTTGAATACGCAGGCGGATTTCCTGAAGTTCGTCCCAGTTGATGCCTGCCTGCTTTATGATCGTTCTGATATGTAATGGAAGGATTCCTAAGATTTCTTCCTCTTTCATAAATTTAAAAACACCTCCCCATTTTGGTATAATCCAAATATATGTGATGGAAGGTGTTTTTATGAATGTTATTTTATTTTTTCTTCTGATAATATGGTGCAATCTGGTCAAAGGATTGTCTGAGCTGATACTGGAAGTTATTTTGCTTGACGATATTTGTCTTCTGGGTGACAAACTTGTCTAACTTCTGCATATACTCTTCTTCTGTGACACTTCCTTCTGCCACATAAGTAAGACCTTTTTCCCAGCTTGCGGTTAAGGTTGGGTTTAAGAGTGATCCAATGGATGCACTGACAACATTGACGATCATCTCTCCGGTTAAAGTCGGTGTTACGATCTGTGTCTTTTTATTTAATGCAATGTATTTATTGGACACTAATTTCTTTACGATCTCTGCTCTTGTCGCACTCGTTCCGATCCCGCTTCCTTTGATCTGTTCTCTTAAATCTTCATCTTCGATCAGCTGTCCTGCATTTTCCATCGCAAGGATCAGGGAACCTGAGTTGTATCGTTTTGGTGCGGATGTTGTTCCATCTTTGATCGTATAATCTTTCACTGGAAGAGGCATACCTTTCTTCAAAGATGAGATCGCATGAATCTGTTCTTCTGTTAATTGGGCTTCTTTCTTCTGTCCGCCCATTCCTGTGACTTTCAAATATCCTGGGTCTTTTAACATCTTAAAGTTTGCAAAGAATGCTTCGCCTTTAGTCTGTGTCTCTAATTTGATCTTTAAGTACACAGCTGGCGGCATAAAAATGCTTAGGAATCTTCTGGCGATCACATCGTAGACTTTCTGTCCCATCTCTGAGATCCTTGATAAACTGCCTACTGCCTGTCCGGTTGGAATGATCGCATAGTGGTCGGTGATCTTCTTGTCATCTACGTATTTCGACTTGATGATTCCCTGATACTTCTTGCCCTGCATGATCTCATTTGCAAATCCTGATAATGGAGTGTAGTTGTTTAATCCCCCGATATTTTTATAAATCTCTTTGGCGACCGCACTGGATAAGACTCTGGCATCGGTTCTTGGATATGTAACCAGTTTCTTTTCATATAGGTCCTGGACCACTTTTAATGTCTCGTCTGGACTTAGCTTGAATCGTTTGGAACATTCATTCTGAAGTTCTGCCAGATTATATAATAACGGCGGATTCTTCTTTTCCTGTCGTTTGGATGAGGATACTACGATCGTCTCATTGTTGCTTCCATCTTCTAAATATTTGATGAATTCCTGTGCATCGTTCTTGTCCAAGAATCCGTTATCTTTATATAATTTCTTGGACTCAAAGTACTTTGATCCTTTCACTGCTTTCCATTCGGCTTCCACTTCAAATCCCTGGCAGTCAAAGTGTCCTAAGATTCTGTAAAATGGTGTTGGCACAAAGGTACGGATCTCTCGTTCTCTCTTGACGATCATTCCGAGAACACAAGTCATCACTCGTCCGACTGCTACCACTAAGCTTCGTTTCTGATTTAAATAGTTACCGAGTGTCCAGCCATATTTGAGTGTCAGGACTCTGGAGAAGTTGATTCCCATCAGATAGTCTTCTTTGGCTCGCAGGTATGCGGCGGCTGCTAGGTTGTCGTATTCACTTAAGTCTTTCGCTTCTTTTACCCCGCGGATCACTTCTTCTTTTGTCTGAGAGTCGATCCAGACACGTTTTTTCTTCTTGTCTTTGCTGACATTGGCCTGCTGGTCTACCAGACGGTAGATATATTCTCCCTCTCGTCCGGAGTCAGTGCAGACGTAGATCGTATCAATGTCTTCTCGATTAAGGAGTGAAGATACGATATCAAACTGTTTTTGTACTCCTGGGATCGTTTCATATTTAAATGTATCTGGAATAAATGGAATGGTTTCTAAGTCCCATTTCTTTAGTGCAGGATCATACTGGTCTGGATAAGACATGGTAACTAAATGTCCGACGCACCATGTGATAACTGCCTTGTCTCCTTCCATGTATCCGTCTCTGTTTTTTGCATTTATATTCAGTGCCGCTGCGAATTCTCTTGCGACACTTGGTTTCTCTGTGATAAATAGTGCTTTCAAAAAATTACCTCTTTCTAAAAGTTTTACGATATATTATAACATAACCATTGAAAACATGATATAATTAAATCTAGTTCTTGTGGAATTCATATTTGTAGAATCATGATTCCACATAAAATTTATACTGAAAGGATGATGAGTATGTTTTTAAATGAAGCAACCAAACTTCGTGCACAAACAATTATCAAGGGACTTGAAAAAAGAAATATGCATGGTGTTTTCTGTGCAACCAAGGAAGACGCCCTAAAACAGGCTCTTAGTTATATCAAAGAGGGTTCTTCTGTTTCTTGGGGTGGTTCTATGAGTGTTTCTGAGATTGGACTGATGGATGCCTTAAAGGAAGGAAACTATCATCTGATCGATCGTTCTGTTGCAAAGAATTTTGATGAGCAGCGTGAGATCTTTTCTAAGGCTGTCTTATCTGATTATTTCCTGATGAGCTCTAACGCGATCACTTTAGACGGAGAACTGATCAATATCGATGGAACTGGTAACCGTGTTGCGTGCTTAAGTTATGGTCCTAAACATGTGATCATGATCGTTGGTATGAACAAAGTTGTCAATGATGTGGAAGATGGTATTAAGAGAGTTCGTAATTTTGCCAGCCCTCCAAACACTCTTCGTCTCGGACTGAAAACTCCTTGTTCTATGACTGGACGTTGTGGAGACTGTTATGGTGATACCTGCATCTGCAGTCAGATCGTTGTGACAAGACGTCAGAGTGCAATGATGAAAGATCGTGTCAAAGTGATCCTTGTTGGTGAATCTCTAGGTTATTAAGGCACTCGCTCTTTCTATCAAATATCACAGAACACAGACATTTTATCAGGCATTTTCACTGGATATTTTATCGCCATTCCAGTGAAAATGCCTTTTCTATTCTTGAATTTTTATAACAATCATAGTAAAATCAAACTATATTATGACACAATTCGACATTTTTTATAACAATATTGATATTATGAGGTTTTTCTATGAATTATGATATTTGCCATTCATCTATCACTTATTTTCCACTGCTTCCGCTTTCTAAAACCGTTTCATATGAACGCAAGGTATTGGATATCCGACAGATGCCTGCTCAGGTTTTATTTCCTCATTGGGATGATGAATTTGAGTTTATATATGTTCTCTCTGGCATGATGGAATTTCGTGTCCGGCAGAAGGCTTTTCTGGTTTCTTCTGGGGAAGGTTTCTTTTTAAACACTGGGGAGATTCATTCCGCTTGTACATATCAGTCTTATGACTGCCGCTTTGTTATCTACCGGATCTGTCCTTCTGTTCTTTTTCAGACAGAAGATAATCCTTTATATCAAAAATATATCAAACCTATGGTCGATCATCCTTCCTTTGGATTTTTAACGTTCGTTCCAAAAGTCCCTTGGCAGAAATATATCCTTGAAATGATCCGCAAAATGAATGATATCTGTGACCGTCCTGTTGATGGTTATGAATTGAAGATCAACCATTTTGTAAACGAGATCTTTTATTATATCTTTCATAATGTGAATCTCTCCAAAGAACTGTCCTTAAAAGAATCCAGAGATTTGGAACGTATGAAAGATGTGATGATATATCTTACTAAAACGATCGACCAAAAGCATACACTCGCTGATATTGCTTCTTACTGCCATCTAAGCAATAGTGAATGCTGCCGACTCTTTCAAAGAAATGTTCATCTAAGTCCTGTGGATTATCTGAATCAGCTTCGTATTCATATGAGCTTGTCTGAGATCATCAAACATGAGAAAAAGATAACAGATATCGCTAAGATGTATGGTTTCTCTGGCAGCAGTTATTTCTCTGAAATGTTTAAAAAGACCCTCGGCATAACGCCAAGAGCCTTTTATAAATCTGTTCTTCAGCAACAAACTCTTTCTTCTAACGCTGATCCCATTCACGGAAGGCGATGAATTTCGTCTTCCAAAGAAGGCTCAATGCTGGTGTTAATGCCCAGATCATCTTTGTCTCTTCTTGCATGATCAGATCGATCTTTAATATCCCCGCATACAGAATTACCAGTAGTAACGTAAAGATCACTAGTAATCCATATGCAACAGAATAAGAATTATGTACTTTCTGCCCGATCTTCTCACTAAAGTAAAAGCGATCCAGTGTCAGAGAAATGATTGAAATCACTGATAAAATGATATTGATCGTATAAAATGTATGCATATCCATATGATTAAACCAGGTTGCCAAAGCACCTAGAAAGATCATGATCTGTGCATACCATAATACTTTTTCCTGTTTTTCATATTGATTTCTCATTGATTGAAACCTCTTTTTCTTTCTCTTAATAATGAATAAATACAGGATCTCCGATCTTCGTCAGGTTATATACAGATCTTGCATCTGATAATGTTAAGTTAACACATCCATGAGATCCATTCGTCTTATAATACGTTGGTGACCAGCTTCCCCAGTCTCCTCTGCTGCTGTAATGATATCCTGTTCCTGTCCACATGATCCTTGTCCAGTATCTTGTTGGAACACTGTAATCCGCACCTGTTAATGTCTTTGTAAGTTTCTTCTCTTTGATGTCATAAACACCGGTTCTTGTGATACGATCTGGTGTTGCTTTTCCAGTGATACAGGTTGTGCTGAATACAAGTTTTCCTTTCTTGTAGACGAAAACTTCCTGTGCTGACAGGTCAACTTCACTGTAGTTTTGTGTATCCCAGTCATTTTGCTTGTTCGTATAATCCATACGATATCCTTTGTGGCTGTAGACTGGTTTTAAGCTTGTAAGTAAAGCCTGTTCATTCTCCTTGGAAGGGTCTTTCTCATAGGCTTTGATCGCAGATTCTTCTGGTGCTTTCTTTAACGCTTTCATTGTCTGTGCGATAACTTTATCATAATCGATACGCCATCCATAGTCTCCACCACTGACTTTGATCTTCTTGCCAGAATGTGTCTTAAATGTTCTTGCGATTCCCTGTGTCTTGTATTTTAAGCAAAAGCTTTCTAACCATTTCTCGACGGCAGGCTGATCTAATTTTACAGTATGTCTCTTTGTGTTTACTTTGATGCAGTCTTTTAACGCATCTGGACCTAATGTTTCTTTGACATTATTGCCCATATCCCACTGAATGAAATGTAATAAATACTCATTGTAGGTTGTCTGCATCTGTTTTAATTCTTCATCATCATGATACAGACCAGGCTTTTTATAGACGTCCGGATTCTTCTTTTCATCTGTCAGATTCAGTGTGTTACTTAAAGACTCTATGGATTTCTCTACTGCGTCATAAAATGCTTTACGGTTTAAGTAATTTCCTTCATCTTCCTTCTGGATTACACCGTATTTCTTATCTGCAGAATATACGATCGTTGCATCCACTGGTTTTGTGATCTTATATGTATCACTGCCTTTGATCAAAACGGATTGTTTTAATTTGGTCTTTAATTTCTGCTCTGATAATGCAACTGCTGTCACTTTGGTTTTTTTGCCACCAAAGATCGTTGAAAATACACTTTGGCTGTGCTGCTTTTTGTAAGCATCCTTTACATGTGATTCTGTCTTAAATGCAAGATCGATCTCCTTACCGGAAATCACTTCCTGTCCGTTATTTCTTCCCTTGATCTTTAACTTGTAAGAATCAATGGATTTCTTTACTTTCTTCACTGATTCTTCGTATGTCATTCCTGACACATCAACCTTGTTAAATGTACTCCCCGGATACCAACGGTTCTGATAATGGGCATGGACACCGATAGCGGCTGCTATTAAAACAACCGCTACGGCACCTCCTATGATTCCCCCTTGTTTCTTTGTAATCCTCATATTGATTTCTGCCTCCAAATACGACTCTGTGATGGATTATTCATAGAGTGGATATTTTTCTGTTAATCCTAATACTAATTCGTTTGCTTCATCAAGTTTCTTGTCTAATAATGTCAGACGAATAGCTTTTGCGATCACTTTCATATCGTCTTCTTTCAGTCCACGAGTTGTAACAGCTGGTGTTCCAAGACGAAGTCCTGATGTTACGAATGGAGATTTTGGATCGTTTGGTACAGTATTCTTATTACATGTGATATGTACAGAATCCAGTACTTTTTCAGCTTCTTTTCCTGTCAGATCATATTTCTTAAGATCTACTAACATTAAGTGGTTGTCTGTTCCTCCAGATACGATATCGAATCCTTCTTCGATCAGTGCATTTGCAAGAGTATCTGCATTCTTCACAACCTGTGTCATATATTCTTTGAATGATGGGTCTAATGCTTCTTTGAATGCTACAGCTTTACCAGCGATCACATGCATTAATGGTCCACCCTGGATTCCTGGGAAGATTGCTTTGTTGAAGTTGTATTTTTCGTTCACTTCATTGCTGCACATGATCATTCCACCACGAGGTCCTCTTAATGTCTTATGTGTTGTTGTTGTTGTTACATGAGCATAAGGGATTGGGCTCTGGTGTAATCCTGCAGCTACTAATCCTGCGATATGAGCCATATCTACCATTAAAACTGCCCCAACTTTGTCAGCGATCTCACGGAAACGTTTGAAGTCGATCGCTCTTGCGTATGCACTTGCACCAGCAATGATCATCTTTGGTTTGCATTCTAATGCGATTCTTTCTACTTCATCATAATCGATGAATCCTTCATCATTAACTCCGTATGGTACGCAGTGATAGTTCTTACCAGACATGTTGACTGGGCTTCCGTGTGTTAAATGTCCACCGTGGTCTAAGCTCATTCCCATGTATGTATCTCCGACATTCAATACTGCGAAGAATACTGCCATGTTTGCCTGTGCTCCAGAGTGTGGCTGTACATTTACATATTCGCATCCAAATAATTCTTTGGCACGTTCTCTTGCAAGATCTTCTACCACATCTACATACTGGCATCCACCATAGTAACGTTTTCCTGGATATCCCTCTGCATATTTATTTGTTAAATGACTTCCCATTGCAGCCATAACAGCTTTGGAAACAAGGTTCTCTGATGCGATCAACTCAAGATTTGTTCTCTGTCTTGTTAATTCGTTTTCCATTGCTTCTGCTAATTCTGGATCGTAGTTCTTTACTTCGCTAAAATCAAACATTGTTTTCTCCTTTATATATTTATGTAAAATAATATTGTGTCTCGTATGTTGTGTCTTATTCTTATGATCATTCGATTGCCTGATCTATCTGATTATTCCTGGAACTGTTCTTTTAATGCTTCTACTGCACGTTCTACACGACTCTCTTTGATCAGAACAGTGATCTTGATCTCTGATGTGTAGATTAAGTGAATGTTGATTCCACGATTATACAGTGCTTCAAACATCTTAGAAGCTGCTCCGCTGTTAGACATCATTCCAGCTCCGACGATAGATACAATTCCGACTTCTTTATCACTGATGATCTCTTCGTAATCTGTTTCATCAAATGCTTTCTTTAATGTTTCAACGGCATGATCTGCTTCATCCTGTGCTACAACGAAAGAGATATCTTTATTCTCTCCACGTCCGATGGACTGAAGGATCAGTTCCACGTTGATTTTTTCTTCTGCAATGGCACCAAAAACTTTTGCTGCGATTCCTGGCTGGTTTTTGATTCCTTTGATTGCGATCAGTGCAACTTCAGAGTTAGACTGAACACCGCTAAATAACATTTTCTCCATCTGATTATTCCTCCTCTGGTGTTGAAAGTTCAATTCCAAGTTCTTCTAGCTGTAATGTATCAACCGGTCCTGGAGCCTGTGTCATCAGGCAGGAAGCATCTTTTACTTTCGGGAAGGCGATGACATCACGAATGCTGTCTTCTCCTGTTAACCACATAACAAGACGGTCAAGACCATAAGCTAAACCAGCATGTGGTGGTACTCCAAATTTGAATGCATCTAATAAGAATCCAAAACGGTTGTGAGCATCTTCTTTTGTAAATCCAAGAGCTTCAAACATCTTCTCCTGAATATCATCCTGATGGATACGGATTGATCCACCACCAAGTTCTGTACCATTTAATACGATATCGTATGCTTTCGCACGGACATCTCCTGGTCTTTCATCAATGAATTCAAGATCTTCTTCAAATGGCATTGTAAATGGGTGATGCATTGCTGTGTAACGATTCTGTTCATCGCTCCACTCAAGTAATGGGAATTCTGTAACCCATAAGAACTTATACTGGGATTTGTCGATCATATCGTACTGTTTCGCAATGTGAAGTCTTAAGTTACCAAGCACATCAAAGACAACTTTGTCTTTGTCTGCGGCAAATAGTAATAAGTCTCCTGCCTGTCCATCCATTGCTTTGATCAGTGCATCCATCTCTTCTTCTTTCATGAATTTAGCGAAAGATGATTTCACTGTTCCATCGCTCTTTAACTGAATATATGCAAGTCCTTTCGCTCCGAAGTCTTTGGCGTAGTCAACGAACCCATCGATCTTCTTACGTCCAAGATCTCCTAAACCTTTAGCGTTTAATCCTCTTACAGATCCACCATTCTCTAATGCTCCTTTAAATACCATAAAGTCGCATCCGGCAACTGTATCGGATACATTCGTAAGTTCCATTCCAAAACGCATATCTGGTTTATCAGATCCGAAACGGTCCATTGCTTCTTTATAAGTCATGCGAAGCATAGGAAGCTGTACATCAATATCTAATACTTCTTTGAAGATCTTCTTTAACAGACGTTCATTTACATCGATCACATCATCGACATCAACAAATGAAAGTTCCATATCGATCTGTGTAAACTCTGGCTGGCGGTCTGCACGTAGATCTTCGTCACGGAAACATTTTGCGATCTGATAGTAACGGTCGAATCCAGAGCACATTAAAAGCTGTTTAAATAGCTGTGGTGACTGTGGAAGTCCGTAAAATTCTCCTGGATGTACACGGCTTGGTACAAGATAATCTCTTGCTCCTTCTGGTGTACTCTTTCCTAAAACTGGTGTCTCGATCTCTAAGAATCCTTCATCCCCTAAGAAGTTACGTACCATTCTTGTTACATCATTACGAATGCGTAAGTTTCTCTGAAGATTTGGTCTTCGAAGATCAAGATAACGGTATTTTAAACGAAGTTCATCTTTGACTGTCTGATTCTCGTCAATTGGAAATGGAGGAGTTTCTGATTCTGATAAGATACGTAATGTATGTACCTTGATCTCGATATCTCCTGTCTTCAAGTTCTCGTTGATCGCTGCACTTCTCTTCTCTACAGTACCTACTGCTGCAACGACATACTCACTTCTTAAAGAGTTTGCCTTATTATAGTCTTCCTCAGATAATACTTCCTGATCAAAAACTAACTGTAAGATTCCTGAGCGGTCTCTTAAGTCTACAAATATAAGACTTCCTAAATTTCTTCGTTTCTGTACCCATCCCATGACAGTGACTTCTGTTCCGATAAGTTTGTTGCTTACCTCTGTACATCGGTGGGATCTGGCTAAACCTGACATTGATTCTGCCATGATATTTCCTCCTTCATCCTTTTCACTTTGTACGAAAGGCAGAGCCCGTATCTTCGGTTCTGCCTTATATATTCTTTTATGAATCTTTTCTTACAAGGATCTGTTCGATCTCTGCAGCGTAAAGTACGTGATAATTCTTCTCTGGATACCACTGTTCATCTAAAGATTTATCAACAAATCCTTCTGGATCCATTGGCTGAGAATATAACTTCTTACAGATCAGTACGATCTTTGCTTCTTCAAAAAATGGAATTCCATTCGCATCTGTTGGTGTCAGACGTGTCTTCGCGATCTTGTCTTCATCTCTTCCAGATACACTTCCAAGATAGCTTAAATCCTTCTTAAAAGTATCATCATAGAAAGATAATGTAAATGATTCTGACTGGTCAATGAATTCTTTTGTATATCTTTGTGGTCTTAAGACTGTCACAGCAACATTCTTACCCCACATAACACCTAAACCACCCCATGAGGCAGTCATTGTGTTAACTTTTCCTTCCTGATTCTTTGCAGTAACAAGCATCCATTCCTTACCAATCAGGCGAAATACGCTTTGGTCGAAATCTTCTGGTGCCACGATCGCATATTCACTCATGCATGTTACCTCCTTTCTTGTAATTATTACTCATTATATATGATTTTGTCAAAAATGTCACGAACTAGTATAAGAAAGCATGATTTTATTTTAAACAATCTGCGATCTTATCAAGCGAAATAGTCGTAACTTCTCTTGTTTCCATATTTTTGACATTTCCTTCATTCTTCGCTAATTCGTCATCACCAATGATGATCGTATTCTTGGCATTCAGCTTATTTGCGTATTTCATCTGTGCTTTTACGCTTCTTCCAAGATAATCTGTTTCTACGACAAATCCCTGATGACGAAGATCTACAACGATCTGATAAGCTTTTGCTTTTGCTTCCTGTCCAAGAATTCCTACATAAAGGTCGATATCTCTTGTGCATGGAAGATCTACTTTCTCTTCTTCTAAGAAATAAAGGATTCTCTCTACACCCATACCAAATCCAACGGATGGCATAGAAACTTTTCCATCGATTTCATGAACAAGATTGTCGTAACGTCCACCACCACATAAAGTAAATCCATCTTCATTTACAAATTCGAATACGGTCTTTGTATAGTAGTCTAATCCACGAACGATTTCTGTATCAACTTCATATGGAATATTTAATGCATCTAACAGACTCTTTAATTCTTCAAAATGTGCTTTACATTCATCATCTAAATAGTCGATCGTTCTTGGTGCATCTTTGACGATCTCTTTGCATTCTGGAACTTTACAGTCAATGACACGTAATGGATTCTTTTCCATACGTTCTCTGCATGTAGGACATAAATGTTCTTCATGTTCTTTTAAATATGCTAATAATGCTTTGTTGTATTCTTTTCTACAATTTTCACATCCAATGCTGTTGATGTGTAATTTTGCATCTTTTAACCCAATTTTCTTAATAAAAGTGGATACTAATGTGATCAGCTCTACTTCTGCTAATGGACTTTCCGCTCCGACAAATTCAACTCCGAACTGGTGGTGCTGTCTTAATCTTCCACTCTGTGGTTTTTCATAGCGGAATGCTGGTGTGATATAGAACATCTTGATCGGCTGTGGCTCATTTGCCAGACCATTCTGTAAATATGCACGGATCGCTCCTGCTGTTCCTTCTGGTTTTAATGAAATGCTTCTGTGTCCTTTATCTTCAAATGTATACATCTCTTTCTGGACAACGTCTGTTGTTTCTCCAACACCTCTCTGAAAAAGCTCTGTATGCTCAAATACTGGTGTAATGATCTCGTGAATATTATAGGATGCGCATAAATCTTTGAAAATATTCTCTAAATATGTGCGCTGGTCCATATCTTTTCCAAACCAGTCTTTTGTTCCTCTTGGTGCCTGTGTAATCATTCTTGTTCCTCCTCAAATAATTCATCCAGATTGCCTTTTTCCATCACAGTTTCCATAACTCCGTCTGAAAATGCGACTCTCTGGAATGCTAAAAATACTTTCATATCAAAATTCTTTACTTCATCGATCATGATATCAAGTGCAGTCTCAACATCAAATCCTTCTCTATAATCCCTGTTTGAGATCAATGCTCCGAAAATATCACATACATGCATGATCCTTCCAACCAATGGAATCTGTTTTCCTACCAGATTATGTGGATAACCGGTACCATCATAATGTTCATGATGATATAGAACTGCGTCTAAAACCGTCTGGTTATAATCGTAATCTGCAAGGATCGCATATCCAATGGATGGATGCATTCTCATATATCTTGTTTCGTCAACAGCCAGAATCTCATCTTCCACTTTCTCATTCATATAGAAATTAAGTCTTACTTTCCCAAGATCATGTAACATTCCTGCAACCGCAAGATCATAACACACTTCTTCTTGTAATCCTAATTCCTTGCCAACAAGATAAGCCAAATTACTGACAATGATACCATGACTGATCGTTTCTTTTATATCCGCATGGATCGGTGTCTCAATATCTGTTCGTCCATAACTGATTGCCATAATCAAACTCCTGTTTATATCATCTTTAATTCTTTTCTATGAATGATCTCATCAATTCGTGTAATGTATTGCTTTATATCTTTAAGATTTTCGATGCGGTCCACCTGATGGTCTTCCTGATGGACGATCTTTGAAGATGTACCAGCACCAACTGCTATAATATCATGTAATTCCTCCATAATCAAAATATTATAGAGACATTCTTTTCCTTTTTTTGAAAAACCGACATTCTCAAGGTTCCCTGGAATGTTTTTCTGCCGGTATAAATAATATGGTTCCATATCCATATCTCTTGCACATCCAGCAGCATAAGATACCATCTCTTCACTCGCTCCAAAGTGATATGTATCTTTCATTCGATTCAATCTCGATGAACGCTTGACTGCAAGTGCATGAACCGTTAAACTCTCTGGATCAAGTTTTTTGATCTCATCTAAAGTATAGGAAAGTTCTTCCATTCCTTCTTCTGGAAGCCCGCAGATCATATCCATATTAATGTTATCGATCCCAGCCTGTCTCGCAAGATTAAATTTCTCTTTGATATCTTGTGCGAAATGATTTCTTCCAATGAGTTTTAATGTCTTATCGTTCATTGACTGTGGATTGATACTGATCCTTGTCACACCATATTTCTTTAGAATCTTTAATTTCTCGAAATTCAAGCTGTCTGGCCGTCCTGCTTCCACAGTGATCTCCTGGATCTTTGAAAATGGGAATCTCTTATTAACCTCATATAACAGATATTCCAGATCTTCTTCTTTTAAAGATGTTGGTGTTCCACCGCCAATATACATCGTCTGAAGTTCTTTGTACGCATAAGTCTTCGCCACAAAATCCAGTTCTTTCAATAAAGCTTCAAGATAGTCTTGTACAATATTCTCAAATTGATCGATCGAATACGATGTAAAAGAACAGTACAAACATGTGCTTGGGCAAAATGGGATTCCTATATATAGACTGTATCCTTCTTTGTATGGAAATGCTTTTAACAGTTCTTTCTCTTTCTGAACGGTTTCTGTACATAATCTTGCTTTTTCTTCGGATGCCAGATAATCCTTTTGAAATCTGTGAATGATCTCTTCACTGCTCTCACCCTTTTCATATCCATCAAAAGCAATCTTTGTCGGACGGATCCCAGTCAACGTTCCCCATGGAAGCTGTTTGTCTAATGCTTTGGAAAACAACTGATAAATTCCTTGTTTCATCCGGTTTTTAAAAATCTTCTTATTTTCATAATCACCAAATAACTGGATTTCATCTTCTAACTCGCCCTTTTTATATAGATTCATGACGATTTCCTGATCTTTATAATCCACGTCCAGTATAAAATCATAGATAGAATCAACGTGATCCGTCAATTCTATCTTCTCTCCAAGCATAAATGCCAATATTAAACTTCGAATGTCATATTCATAAATGGTCTTGTTCTGAATTAATCCAATCATAATCTATTGCAGAAACGGATTGCATCTGCTTTCCTCCTCGATCGTCGTTGGTGGTGTATGACCGGATAGTACCTTTGTCCATGGTGGGAGTACGAATAATTTCTCTCTGATCGCTGTCAGAAGATCATTCAAATTGCCTGTCGGAAAGTCTGTTCTTCCAATGCTCATCTGGAACAGTGTATCTCCAGAGATCAGCCATCCATAATCTGCAAAATAATAACATACTCCACCTTTTGTATGTCCTGGAACATGGATACATTTTACCTTTGTTCCTAATACATCTATGATCTCTCCATCTTTCACCAGATGATTCGCTTTTAATGAGAGATCCATTCCCATCATCGCTCCGAGATTGAGCTGTGGATCTGCCAGAATATCTGCTTCATCTTCATAAAGATAGATATCAAGATCTGGTTTTTGTTCCATCAGATATGGAAGGGCCATTACATGATCAAAATGCCCATGTGTCAGACATACGCCTGCCAGTTCCATTCCATCTTCTTCTAATGTATTCATAATACGTTCTCCCTGATCTCCCGGATCAAAGACGAATGCCTGATTTGTTTTTGTATTCTCAACAATATAGCAGTTTGTCTGCATCTGCCCAAGACAGATCGTTACCATCTTAAGAGGTCTGTCAAGTCTTAATGTTGTTTCACTCATATTTTCACCTATCCTGCTGTTCTTTCTATATCGATCACGCCTTCTACATTCCTGATCTTTGCAATAATACGGTTCAACTGCTCTACGCCTGTAATATCAAAGGACATACTAAGCGTTGCTCTTCCTTTCTTATTGTTCGATACATTGATCGTGATAATGTCAATATCTAATTCTAAGAAGATCTTTGATACTTCTGCTAACAATCCCTTTCGATTATTGGCATAAATATTGATCTCTGTCGTGTAAGTCTGTGTTGTTTCTGCTTCACTTACCTGCCATTCAGCTTCAATAAGTCTTGCTCGGTCAGATTCTGGCATATTCAGAAGATTCACACAATCTGTTCTGTGAATCGAAATTCCTCGTCCTCTTGTAATAAATCCAACGATCTCATCTCCTGGTACCGGATTACAACACTTTGAAAAACGAACAGCAACATCATTCGCTCCACGTACAACAATTCCTCCTTTGGATTTCTCATCCTTTTTCTTCTCTGGATTCGCTGCTGCCTGTGCTGCTTCTGTTGTTTTCTGCAAGATCTGTTCATCCGTGATCTTTTGTTTCTGGATCTTACGGTCTTCTTCCTGCATCTTATTGATAACCTGGCCTTCTTTTAAACCACCATGTCCAACAGCTGCACATACAGAATCCCAGTCTTTAAATCCGTATTTTAGTTCAACCTTCTTAATGTATTCAGGTTTCATGAGTTCTGGGAGCCTGATGCTCTTACTCTTACAGTATTTTTCTAACAGTTCCTTACCTCTGACGATATTCTCTTCCTTGAATTGTCGTTTAAACCACTGATTGATCTTACTTCTTGCCTGTGCTGATTTTACGATTCCTAACCAGTCTCTGCTAGGTCCTTTTGAATTCTGTGATGTAATGATCTCTACACGATCACCATTCTGCAAATGATAATCAAATGGTACCTGTCTTCCATTGACCCTGGCTCCAACCATCTTATTACCAACAGCACTATGAATCGAATAAGCAAAATCAATCGGTGTTGAACCATTCGCAAGGTTTTTGACATCTCCATTCGGTGTAAAACAATATACCTGTTCTGCAAAGAGATCCAAGTTCGTCTTCAGCAAACTTAAAAACTCTTTGTTATCATCCATATCACGCTGCCATTCCAGCACTTCTCTTAACCAGCTTAACTTCTCTTCCTCTTTGTTAAGTCCCTTGGTATTATTATTTTCTTTATATTTCCAATGGGCTGCGATACCATATTCAGCAACACGATGCATCTCAAATGTACGGATCTGAATCTCAAATGGATGTCCTTCTGGTCCAATCAATGTTGTGTGAAGTGACTGATACATATTCGGTTTTGGCATCGCGATATAATCCTTGAATCTTCCTGGAATCGGTTTATACATCTCATGAATGATCCCAAGTGCCGCATAACAGTCCTTAACCGTATCAACCTTGATCCGGACTGCAAATAAGTCATAAATCTGATCGATCGTCTTATGCTGATTGACCATCTTCTTATATATACTGAACATGTGTTTCACACGGCCATCAATCTCTGCCTTAATTCCAGCGTGGTCAATATGTCCTTTCACTTCGTCAACGATTTCCTGAATGAATGCTTCTCTTTCTTCCTTTGCAGAATCAAGAGAGCGTTCTAAATCTTCATAAACATCTGGTTTTAAATATCGAAGTGCCAGATCATCTAATTCAACTTTGATCTTGGAAATACCAAGACGATGTGCGATCGGTGCATAAATATCCATCGTCTCTCTGGATTTCTCTTTTTGCTTCTCTGGACGCATAAACTGCATGGTACGCATATTATGCAAACGGTCAGCAAGTTTGATCAGGATCACTCGGATATCTTTTGCCATTGCAAGAAACATCTTTCGTAAGTTCTCCGCCTGAACTTCGATCTTGTCTTTGGAATAGCTTAATTGTCCTAACTTTGTTACGCCATCAACTAACTGGGCAACTTCTTCCCCAAAATCTCTTACAATATCTTCATGGGTTGTTTCCGTGTCTTCTACTACATCATGAAGCAGTCCTGCCATAATCGTTTCTTTATCAAGTTCTAATTCTGCCAATATGATCGCAACACAAATAGGATGAATGATATATGGCTCTCCAGACTTTCGTTTCTGTTTCTCATGTGCCTTATATGCTACTTTATAGGCACGTTCTACAGCCTCAATATCTTCTTCATCATAAATGCTTTGCATGGTTGTGATCAGCTGTCGTTTCAGTTCCTCAGGCGGTGTGAAACTATCTGGACTGCTGATATCCTTCTTTACACGATTAATGTTTGTTCTGCTTTCTTGTTTCATGCACGGATACCTCTTGTTTCTTTTGATTATTTTTTAAGCTTTGATTCGCAGTAAATACAGCGATATACTTGGTGTTCTCTGTCTGTCAATTTAAACACATGATCGATTTCTTGTTCTACAGATGTAATACATCTTGGATTCTTGCATTTTGCAATATTCACGATCTTCTCTGGAAGTTCTACTTTGTGTTTGGACTTTACACTGCCATTTTCAATGACACATACCGTAACTTCTGGATCTATATAACCTAAAACATCAAAGTTCACTTCAAATGCATCTGAAATCTTAATGATATCTTTCTTGCCCATTTTGCTGCTTTTTACATTCTTAATGATCGCAACACTGCAATCTAACTGATCTAATCCAAGACTATTATAAATCTGCATTCCGCGTCCTGCGCGGATATGATCTAATACGATTCCATTCTTAATGCTATCAATGTTCATCTGCACTTACCCCCAGTAATTCCATGATCAATGCCATTCTTACATGTTTTCCATTCAATACCTGTTTAAAATAGCAGGCTCTTGGATCGTTATCAACTTTTACAGAAATCTCATTCACACGAGGTAATGGATGTAAAATAGAAAGATCCTTCTTGGCGATCTTTAATTTATCCATATCTAAGATATAGCTATCCTTCAATCTTACATAATCAGCTTCATTAAAGAAACGTTCTCTCTGTACTCGTGTCATATAAAGAATGTCAAGCTGTGGCATCACATCTTCCATCTTATCAACTTCTGTAAATGTGATTCCTTTCTTCTCAAAAACATCTTTCTTCAGATACTCTGGAATCTGGAGTTCTTCTGGAGAAATTAAAATATAATTGATTCCTTCATATCTTGATAATGCTTTGATCAGAGAATGCACTGTTCGTCCAAATTTTAAATCTCCACAAAATCCAATCGTGAAATTACTTAAACGTCCCTTTTCTCTTCGAATTGTTAAAAGGTCTGTCAATGTCTGTGTTGGATGATTATGACCACCGTCTCCTGCATTGATCACAGGGATATTTACATACTGTGACGCTACATATGGTGCTCCTTCCTTTGGATGACGCATCGCAATGATATCTGCATAACATTCAATGACTCTTGCTGTATCTGCAACACTTTCTCCTTTAGATGCAGACGATGAATCAGCAGAAGAAAATCCAAGAACACTTCCCCCTAATTCAAGCATTGCTGCTTCAAAGCTTAATCTTGTTCTTGTACTTGGTTCAAAGAACAGCGTTGCTAATTTCTTGTGTTTGCACACTTCCTGATACTTCTCAGGATTCTTTGCGATGTCATCAGCGCGGTCTAATAATCTATCAATATCTTCCACGCTTAAATCCATCGGATCAATCAAATGTCTCATTACATATTCCTCCTAATGGTTTGTCCTACCTTCAATTCTACATTTTTAGGCACCTAGTGTCAATTCTTTACTTCTGATTTTAGACGAAGAACGCCCTTGTCTACCATAAAGACTGGTCGATACGATAATTTTGACTTTCTAAGTCCCTCTTCTCCTGCATCGTCTTCTCTGTTCACATATTTGAAATTTTCCATCTCATGGATCACAAACTGTTG